>Ga0256839_1001236_pt1 | contig 31541 bp, 24 predicted proteins | sample 354166metaG_FD_185968 | JGI IMG/M metagenome (GOLD analysis project Ga0256839, IMG submission 185968) | Hydrothermal vent microbial communities from Mid Atlantic Ridge, Atlantic Ocean - 354-166 | ecosystem: Environmental > Aquatic > Marine > Hydrothermal vents | place: Atlantic Ocean: Mid... | reverse complement strand
TCCCGGCGTCGAGGGAGGTGTCCTTCTCGATGTCGTCGAGGGCCTTGCGCACCTTCGCAATCCCCTCGCGCACCTCGGCCAGCATCGCCTCGAACTCGGGGTCGTTGCCGATCTTGGGCCCGAGCACCTCCGCCGCCCGCTGGAAGGTGCGGACCGTCTTGCCGAGGATCGCCTGCGTGTTGCCGCCCTCGACCCCGTGCCCCGTCAGCTCGTCGTAGCGTTTGTCGAAGGCCTTCTTCCACTTCTCGAACCGCTTCGAGAAGCGCGCATAGGCGGATTCCGGGTTGTTCGCCCGCCGCCAGCGGTCCGCGGCCTTCTCCAGGTCGCCCACCTGCTTTTCGAGGTCGTCGAGGAGCTTGCGGTACTGGGGCAGCCGGCGCTTGACGTACTCGCGCGCCCCCTTCTCGAACATGGCGGCGTTTTCGGCCGCGATCTCCTCCTTGGGCTTGATCCCCAGCGCCTTGAGCGCCGCGCGGCGCTCCTCGGGGGTCTGCGCCGGCCGCTTCGGGGCCTTGGGCTCGGCCTTCTTCTCCTCCTTCTTCGCCCCGGCCGCCTTCGGGTCGGGCGCCATCATCGCCTGCTCGATGGTCGAGCCGCGGTCCCCGCACGCGGCGAGGACGAAGGAGGAAACGAGCAGACCTTCCACGATGCGTCGATGGGCCATGGAGCACCTCCGCGGCCGACCCTACCACGAAGCCACCGCGGCCGAGCTGCTATCTTGCATCCCGATGGCCCCCGGCGACGACGACCGCGCCCCGCCCCCCGTGTCCGCCGACCCGGCCGCGGTGCTGGCCCGCGCCGCGGACGTCGCCGCGGGTCGGATCCCCGGCCCGGCCGCCCTCGCCACGGTGGTGGGCCGTTCGGGGTCGGCCCCCCAGATCGTCGGCGCCAAGCTCCTGCTCGACGAGGATGGGCGGATCTTCGGCACGGTGGGGGGCGGCGCCCTCGAGGCCCGCGTCCTGGAGGCCTGCCGCCAGGTGCTCGCCCGCCGGGTCCCCACGCGCCTTTCCCTCCACCTCGTGCGCGACCTGGGCATGTGCTGCGGCGGCGCCATGGAGATCTTCGTCGAGCCGGTCGCCGCGGCGCCGCGGCTGGTGGTGATCGGCGCCGGGCACGTCGGTCGCGCCGTGGCCCGGGCGATGCGGCTGGCCGGTTGGAACGTCGTCGTCGTGGACGACCGCGAGCACGCCCTGGCCTCGCCCGACCTCCACGACTGCGATCGCCGGGCCGCGGACGCCGACGAGCTGGCCGAGGCCCTCGGCGACCTGCGGCCGGACGACTTCGCACTCGTCGTCACCCGCGATCACGCGCGCGACGAACGGGCCCTCGACGCCCTGCTCGACCGCCCGCTTGCCTACCTCGGGATGATCGGCAGCCGGCGCAAGGTCCACCGGATCGTCCGGCGCATCGTCGAGCGCCGCCGCGCCCTCGGTCGCCCCGTGCCCTCCTTCTCGCACGTGCGCGCGCCCGTGGGCGCGGACGTGGGCGGCGACGGCCCCGGCGAGATCGCGATCTCGATCGCCGCCGAGCTGCTGGCCGTGCGATACGGCCGCACGGTCCCGACCCTGTCGTGCGTGGAGACGGCCCTGGCCCGCGCCCTCGCCGGCGACTCCGCGAACGCCCCGGGTTGACCCGCTCACCGTTTCGCGGGCAGGCCCCGGCACGGCCGCGCGCCCCCGGACGGTCACGGCCTGCGGTGCCTGGTATCCTCGCCGCGATGTCCATCCTTCGCTCGTCTTCGATGGCCGGGATCGCGGCGTGCTGCGCCTTCGCGTGTTCCCCCAAGAAACCGTCACCGCCCCCGAAGGCGCCCGCCGCCAACGAGGCCGCCGGCCAGCGGCCGATCCAGCCCGTCGAGGTCGAGCGTCCGGTGGCCTGGACCGACGTGGACGTGCGGATCGAGTCCCTCGGCGCCCTGCTCGACACGTGGGCGCCCTTTTCGGTGTGGTTCGAGCACGCCCCGGCCTCCCCGCCGGACGGGCGCGCCGAGTTCGAGTCGCTGCTGCTTTCCCTCGGGGCCGGACCGTCCCTGGGCGCCGCCCTCGACTACGACGGGGTCCACGAGACCGTCTTCTCCTACCCCCATCCGGACGACCGCGACGTGGCGCCGGCGCCGTACCGATTCGCCGCCCGGATCGCCGTCACGGACGCACGCGGGTTCCTCCAGGGCCTGCCGTCCTCCCTGGCGCCGCGCGATCTTGGCGGCGGGCTGTTCGAGGTCGTAAGCGGCGACGACCGCTTTGTCCTGCGCGAGCAGCACGACGCCGTGGAGATCGCCTCGGCCGAACGCGAGCTGGATCGCGCCAAGGCGCTGCCAACGAACCCCGAGCCGCGTTTTCGGATCCACGCGAGTCTTTCGAACCTCCCGCCGGCCGACCTGGATCCGGCGCCGCTGCTGGGCCTGCGCGAGGGCGATCCGCGCGCCGAGAAGCTCGCCCGAGTGCTGCGCGAGACGACCCAGGTGGCGGGCGCCGCCGACCTGGGGCCCGACCGCGATCTTCGGCTTTGGTTCGGTGCGAAGGCTCCGTTCGAGGACCTCGGCCTCGACCCGCTCGGCCCCGCGATGAAGGATCCCTCGCCCCTGGAGGCCGCGTTCCCCTACGAGCCGGCGGTCGCGGTCGAGGTGTCCGTGGCCGAGGCCGCCAAGGCCCTCGAACCGATGATGGCCGCGCTGCCGATCGACGAGCTGCCCGAGCCGTTCGGGTCCCTCGCCCGCAAGGGGCTCGAGCGCCTGCGCGCGCTCGCGTCTCTGGCGTCGGGCCGCGCCCTCATGGCCCTGTTCTTCGACGAAAAACACGAGGCCACCGTGTTGCTGGCCGTGGGCGTGTCCGACGAGGCCAAGGCGCGGGCCGAGGCGCGCGGCCTGCTCGAACTGTTCGACGAGCTGGCCCGCGCACAAAACGACCTGGTGGGTGGGGACGCCAAGGCGCGGATCAAGGCCCGCCTTGCGCACGACGGCGTGCGCGTGGGCAAGACGAAGGCCGACCTGTTGTCCGTGACCGCTCCAAAGGACGCCGACGTCGAGCACTTGCCGCTGGCTCCCTTCTTCCGCAAGGGGCGCGCCGAGGTCGCGGCGTGGACGCAGGATCGCTATCTCCTGGTGGCGATCGGCGCCGGAAGCCGCGCCCTCGGTGGCCGGCTGGGTCGGGCCCTGGCGGGCAAGAAGGGCGGGGCCCCGGCGTCGGCGCTCGCCCTGGCCCGGGCCGACGGCGGCTGCCAGGTGTGCGTGGGCCTCGAGCTCGAGACGCTCCTGCGCCTTTCGCTGTACGCCGAGGCGGGGAACACCCGCGACGGGGCGCGCCGCAAGACGCTGGAGAAGATGGCCCGGTCCCTGGCCGCCCGCGACGAGCGGCTCGCCGTGGGGATCGGGGCCGTGGTGGAGGACGATCGGGGCGCCCTGCGCGTGCGCGTCCCCAAGGCGTCCCTGTTTCCGCCGCGCTCCTACGTCGAGGCCCTGCGCGAGGCATTCGATCGCATCCTCGACGAGCATCCGCCCCCCGCCGCGGACGGATCCGCCCGGGCGCCATGACCCCGCCGGCCGCGATCGTCCTCGGCGCGGGGGCATCCCGCCGGATGGGGCGGCCGAAGATCGCGATCCCCTGGCGGGGACGCTCCTTCGCGCGCCACGTCTGCGACCGCGCACGGGCCTGCGCCCTGGCTCCGATCGTCCTGGTCTGGGGTGCAAGCCCCCCGCCGGCCGACGTGGAGGGCCTCGCCGGGCTCGTCGTGCGCCACAACCCGCACTGGCGAAGGGGACCGTTTTCGAGCCTTCAGACCGGCCTGCACGCCGTCGCCGCCGGCAGCGCCGTCCTCGTGCTCACGGTGGATCGGCCGCACCTGCGTCCGGACACCCTGGCCGCGCTGCTTCACGCCCACCGCCAAGACGCCCGCGCCGTCGTCCAGCCGATCCGCGACGGGCGGCACGGGCACCCGGTGTTGCTGCCGGCCTGGGTCGCCGACGAAGCCCGCACGGCGCCGGCGACGGGCACCTTGCGCGACCTGCTGCGCCGCCCGGACGTCGCGCCGGCCCGCCGTTTCGTGCCCGTGGACGACCCCGCGGTCCTCGACAACCTGGACCGCCCCGAGGACCTTTCCAAGCTCGTGGATCCTTGTTAGGTCCCCGCCCCATGGACCTCGACGCCATCGAAGCCCTGCACCCGTCGTTCGACGCGGCATGTGGTCTGTTGCTGCTCGACCTCCACCACGGCAAGGCCAACGAGATGGGCACCGCGCAGCTCGACGCCTTCGAAGCGCTTTGCGACCTCGTCGAGGGTGACGAACGCATCCGGTTGCTCGTGACCACCAGCCGGCGGACGACGTCGAAGGGCACGCCGATCTTCATCGCCGGGGCCAACGTCACCGAGCGCGAGGGGTGGAGCACGGACCAGGTCAAGGCGCACGTACGGCGCCAGCGGGCCATCCTGGTCCGACTGCGGCACCTGCCGATCTTCACGGCGGCGCTCGTGACCGGCGTGACCCTGGGCTGGGGCGTGGAGTTCCTGCTGACGGCCGACTACGTGCTCGCCACGCCCGCGGCCTCGTTCGGGTTGCCGGAAACCGGCCTGGGGATCCTGCCGGGTGCCCGAGGCACGGCGGAGCTCGCCCATCTCGTGGGCCCCAACCACGCGCTTCGGCTCGGCTGCACCGGGGAACGGATCGACGCGGACGAAGCGTTCCGGATCGGACTGGTGCAAGAAGCGACACCATCCGTGGACGCCGGGCTCGAGCGCTGTCGGGCGCTGGCCGAAGCGCTCGCGCGCAAGAGCCCCACGGCCGTCGCGCAATTCAAGCGCGCCGTCCTCGCCGGCCTGGGGCGACCGGAGCGGACCCGGCTGGAACTCGAAGCGGCAGCCTACGAGGTCTGCGTGGACCGCGGCGAGGCAGCCCTGGGCCGCGCCCATTTCGACGCGATCCGCCGGGGCGAGGCGCCTCCGTGGGGGCCGCGCGCGGCCCCCCCACGGGCCCGGAACGACTGAACAAACATTCCTACCATCAAACGGCGCGATAACGATCCATGTGGGAAAATGTGGGCGAATTCAGGGGCGGAAGAAAAATGGTGTTGCAGCCCGGATTTTTTATATTAGGTTTTTGTTGTAGGTCAACTTACCAAAAATGAGAAAAGTTTTCTTCCACCTCTCTTCGCCGTCGTTGCCGCCGATCCCCCGGCTCGTTAGGCTGCGCGGCGACGATTGGGGACCTTGATGGTTCGGTCGCACGTCCCATGACGAAGCCCAAGGCCACGAACGGATCCGAGACGTCGGGTGCAACGGAAAAGCTACCTGCCACGATCGCGGGCAGGTACCAGATCAAGGCATTGCTCGGGCGCGGCGGCTTCGGGCAGGTGTTCGAGGCCTACGACGAACTGTCGGACCGGGACGTCGCCGTCAAGATCATCCGCCACCACGGCGCCTCGGGTGACACGACCGAACCGTCCTCGCACGCCACGGAGGGCCGGTCCCGCGCCTCAATCGGCCCCTTTGGACGAACCGCCACCCGGCGGACCATCACACGCACGTTCGGGACCACGCCAAACTCCGCTTCGAGCGAGGCGGTGTCGCAGTTTCGCGACGAGTTTCGCATCCTGACCCAGCTACACCACCCCAACCTGGCCGCCGTCTACGACTTTGGACGGTGCCCGGACCTGCGCGCCGAGTACTTCACGCAGGAGCTGGTGCGCGGCCCGGTCCTCTCCGAGTTCCTCAAAGGCGCCTCGCGCGAAACCATCGTCGCGATCTTCGTCCAGCTGGCGCAGGCCCTCGACTACATTCACACCCTCGGTCTCGTCCACGACGACATCAAGCCGTCGAACGTACTGGTGGCCACGGACGACCCGGACCGCGGTCCGCAGGCCAAGCTCATCGACTTCGGGCTCGGACAGGTCGTCCGAGGCCGCCCCGAGAAGATCGAGACCGACGACGGCGAGGCCATCGTCGTGCTCGGCACCCCGGGGTTCGCCGCGCCGGAGAAAGTCCGTGGCGTTCCCGCCGATGTCCGTTCGGACATCTACTCCCTCGGTGCCACGCTCTACACGGCCATCGTGGGCCGGCGTCCGTTCGCCGGCAAGACCTTCAAGGACGTTCGCAAGTCCCAGGAGGACTGGCGGCCGGAGCTGGCCGGAGCCATCGTGCCCGTGGCCGGCCCGATCGTCGCCGAACTCATCGGGCGCATGCTCGAACCGGACCCGGACAAGCGCCCGCCCTCGGCGCGCGCGCTCGTGCTCGAGTTGCTGCGGCGCGAAGCTCCGCACCTGCGGGACCAGGGGCCCTCGGTGGCCGACCGCAAGGAGTTCGCGCGGGTGTTGGTGGAGCACCTTCCGTTCATCGACCGCGGCGGCGTCTTGGAGGCCCTGCTGCGGCGCGCCACGGACGTGCTGCTGGGCGATCGGGACGCCAGTGCGTCGCGCTCGGGCACCCGACCGCGCCTGATTCGCACCGTCATCGTCGAGGCTCCGGAGGGGATGGGCAAACACCGCCTCATGGCCGAGCTCCGGCGCGAGGTCCAGCTCGGCGACGGTCTGTTCGTGGAGGCGAACTTCTGGCAGGGCGAGGCCACGGGGCTCGGCCCGTTCGCGGCCGTGGTACAGCAACTCGCCTCGGCCCTCGGGGCGTCCAACCCCGTCACGCGGCGCTTCTCGGACCTCGTCTCGCTGGCCCGGCGAACCGCATCGGCCTCCGCCGAGGCCGCCCAGCGCGTCCAAGAGTTCATCCTCGCCGCGGCCGAGGTGCGGCCGTTCGTGCTTCACCTTTCCGACCTCTCCCACGCGCCCGAGCACGCCCGCGACGCCTTCGACAAGCTATGTAGGGCGGTCGAACACAACGAGGCGCGAATCCTCGTGTGTGCCACGAGCGAGCCCCACCCCAAGATCACGCAGGTCTTCAACAACCTGCAGCGCGACCAGGTCGCCGACACCATCCGCCTGCGCCCTTTCCAGGGCAAGGAAATGAAGGAGGTCCTCCGGGCCGTCTTCGGTGAGATCCCCGTCCTCGAAGAACTGACGACCCTGCTCGAAAAGCTCACGGGCGGACACCCGCTGTCCTTTCGCGAGACCCTGCGCACCCTCATCGAGGAGAACCTGCTGGTGCGCGAGCAGGACACGTGGACCCTGCGCAACATCGCGGCCGCGACGGACATCCTGCACACCTCGCTGGCGCAGCGCGCCGAACAGCGCCTCGACGGAATCGGGGCGCTGGCATGGGAGGTCGCGAGCGCCCTGTACCTCATCGAGTTCCCGGTCGAGGAAGACGTACTGGAGGAACTCATCGGCCTGCGCAAGGCCCGGTTCCGGCGCACCCTCGAACGGCTCAACGCCGAAGGACTCGTGCAACTGAGCGCCGTGACCGGATCCGGACTCGTGCAGCTTGCCCACGACTCGGTGCGCCAGGCCGTCGCGCGGCGCTACGGCGACGCCCTCGACGAGCGGCGCCTCGATCTCGCCGAGGCCCTCGAACCCTACACCGAACAGGATCCGCAGTTCGTCCGACTGCGAGCCCGCCTGCTCGATGAGGCCAGCGAGGGGCTCGAGTCCTGCGACGAGCTCGAACGGGCGGCAAATCGCCTGTTCGAGATGGAACAGCCGCAGCTCGCCGCCCAGGTGCTCGACCGGCTCATCGCGCGGCTTCGCCGGCACGGCGGGGTCGCAAACCTCGACCGTCTCTTGCGCGCGAAGCTACTGCTCTTGGAGCAGGCCGCGGGTGCCCTGGAGGATCCGCGCAAGGAGCTCGCGCACTACCAGGGCGGAACCCTCCTGGCGGAGATCCTCGGGGACGCCAGCGCCGAGGCCAAGTTCTGGCTCGGTCTCGCCGACCGCTTCATCACCGACTCGGGCGAGGATCTCGTCCTGGCGCTCGAGCGGCTGGCGAAGGCGACCGACGCCGCCTGTCGCGCCAAGGATCGCGTCCTGGAGTTACAGATCGCCAACCGGCGCGCGGAAGTCCTGTTGGGCGTCGGCGACGTGGAGAAGGCCAGCGCCGCGTCGGAACGGGCCCTTGCGATCCTCGACGAACCCGAGGTAAGCGACGTCGTAAAGTCCCACGTGATCGGCGTCCGCATGCGCTGTCTCGCGCTTGCCGGCCGCACGAAGGAGGGGATCGAGTTGCACGAGCGGGGCCGCGAGATCGCGCGGCGCGTGCCGGTCGTCCAACGTCAAACCTATCTTTCGGGTGTGGCCTATCTCGCGGCCTTCGGCGGCGACCCGACCATCGCCGTGGACGAGCTGCGCGATGCCGTCGAAGAACTACGTGCCGCAAACCTCAGCCGACTTCTGTTGACGCCGTTGCACAACCTCGGGGACATTCTGACACGCACCGGGGACCTGGCCGGGGCCGAGAACGCCTTTTGCGAGGCCCTGCGACTGGCGCAGCTATATGGCTACGACTACCACGTCCACCTCAACAAGGGCTTCTTGGGCTACGTGCGGGCGCGGCGCGGCGATCCCGAGACGGGGGCGGAGATGCTCGAAGAAGCCAAGAGGGGCCTTGCCGAGCAAAGCGGCGACCACGTCTCCTTGCAGCAGCTTCGGCTCCTGGCCGCCGAGGTGGCCCACATGCGGGGCCGAAGCGCCCAGGCCAAGCGGGACCTCGAGGAGTTGCTGGCCGAGTTCCACGCCTCCCGGGAGCTGAGCCTTGCGCAATGGGCGCACGAAGCCCTCGCCCGCATTGAGCAGGACGTGGGCACGAGCCTGTTCGTGATCCCCGAAGACGACGGGGAAACCGTGGCAGACCCCGACGAAGAGACGGTTCGCACGCGTCCGCTGGGCTGACCGCTGGGGCGCCACGCCCCCCCGCTGGAACCCGGCCCGAGGGCCGCCTAAGCTGGCGAACGTCCCCCGCGCATGCCCGACCCTGACGCCATCCAGTCCGAGCTGAGCACCCTCGTCGGGCGCAAGATCTCCGGCCGCTACCGGGTAGACGCCCTCATCGGCATCGGCGGGATGGGCGCCGTGTTCCGGGCGCGCCACTTGATGCTCGACCGCGACGTGGCGATCAAGGTCCTGCATCCGGAGCTGACGAACGACACGGAGATCGCCGCCCGATTCGACCGGGAGGCTCGGTCGGCCTCGCGCCTCGACCATCCCAACTGCCTGCAGGTCACGGACTCCGGGACCATCGAGGGGACCCGCGGCGCGCGGTTCATCGTGATGCAGCTCCTCGAAGGCGAGGAGTTGACCGAGCACCTCGGCGATCCGATCCCGCCGCTCGACGCCATCGAGTGGATGCTACAGATCCTCCGCGGCCTGGAGCATGCCCACGAGCACGGTGTCGTGCACCGGGATCTCAAGCCCGAGAACGTCTTCGTCACGAAGGACCACGAGGGCAACCCGATCTTGAAGATCGTGGACTTCGGCATCGCCAAGATCGTAAGCGGCACCGGGTCCGACGACACGATGACCCAGATGGGGATCGTGTTCGGAACGCCGCAGTACATGAGTCCCGAGCAGGCCACCGGCATGGAGGTGGACGCACGCGCGGATCTCTACTCCGCCGGCATCATCTTCTACGAGATGTTGGCCGGCAAACCGCCGTTCGAGGCCGACGACCCGGTCGCGCTCGTGCGCATGCAGGTCACCCAGGAACCCGCCCCACTGCCCGAGTCGCTGCCGGCGTCCCTGCGCGCCTTCGTCGAGCGCCTGCTGGCCAAGCAACGGGACGAGCGCTACAGCAGCGCCGGCGAGGCGCGTAAGGCGCTCGAAGCGATCCGCGACGAGATCGCCGTCGCCGAGGGGGTGCCGCTGGCCTATGCCCCGGCCGGCTCGGTGGCGATCCCCGTGTCGGGGCCGGCCCCCACACGGTCGGCGGCGCGGCCCCTCGCCGCGGGCGCCGCCGCCGTCCTGGGGCTCGGGTTCCTGGCCTGGGCGGTGTCGCGATCGGCCCCCGCACGGGGGGAACGGGAGGAACGAACCGCGACCGTCGCCGCAGCCTTGGACGAGCTTCATACGAACGTCCCGACCGACGCGGACGACGACGGCCCCACCGGCGAACAACTGGCCGAGATCGACCGCCTCCTGCTGCAAGACGACCTCGACGCCGCCGAAAAACTGCTCAACCCCTTGCTCGACCGGTTCCCGGAGGACGCGCGGCTTTTGTGGCGGCAGGGAAAGCTCCTGTCGAAGCGCCCCCGGCGGCGTGCCCAGGCGCTCGCAAGCTACGGGGACGCCATCGAACGCGACCCTTCTCTCCTGGACCACAAGGACTTCTACGCCGAGATCATGGCCCTTTTGCGGCAGCGGGGCCTGCAGAAGGAGGCCCTCGATCTGGCCCTGCGCAAGATGGGAAAACACGCCCATCCGTTTCTGCTCGAGCTGGTCAACCGCAAGAAGAAGGCACTGTCCTACGCCGACCGGCACCGCGCCCTCGACGAGTTGCGGACCGATCCCGCCAACGAAAACCTCATCGACGTCAAGCTCAACGTCGCCCTCGACCTGTGGCAGGCGAAGGACTCCCTCGCGCCATGCCGCAACTACGCGGCGGCCCTCGCCTACATCGAGCAGCACCCCGACCCCTACTTCGAAAACGCCCTGCGCAAGGCGCCCCTGCCGACGGCGGACGAAGACGGCAAGGCCGACCCGACCGACGCGGAGGTCTGCGCCGCGCTGCCGGCGCGACGGGACGCCGTGCTGTCCGTGGTCGAAGACCTCGCCCAGACCACCGGCGGACCTCCCGCGGAGGACGGCGATGCGACGTCCCCTGGGGAGCCTTCCGCCCGCCCCGCCAACAAGGCGGGTTCGAGCAAGCGTCGCGGGAAGAGAAAGAAAAAGTCCGCCTCGAAGAAGCCGGCGAAGTGCAAGCGCTTCTTCGTGGGGCTCGCCGATCCCGACTGTCGCTGAGATCGGCCCGTCTGCCGGGCCCCAGCGTCGGGCCGCGGGCGTCCACGGCCCGACGGCGTGCCGCCCGCAGGGCGCCCTTGCCTGCCGCCGCCGCGCGCCGCGCGGCTGGTAAGCTTCGCCCGCCATGCACCGCGATCCCATCCGAGCCCCCCGCGGCCCCGAGCGCACCTGTAAGGGGTGGCCCCAAGAAGCCGCCCTGCGCATGCTGATGAACAACCTCGACCCGGAGGTGGCCGAGCGCCCCGAAGACCTCGTGGTCTACGGCGGTACGGGCAAGGCCGCCCGAAGCTGGGAGGACTACGACCGCATCGTCGCCAGCCTGCGCAGCCTCGACGGCGACGAGACGCTCGTCGTGCAAAGCGGCCGGGCGCAGGGGATCTTCCGCACCCACGCCGACGCACCGCGGGTCGTGATCGCCAACAGCCTCCTCGTGCCGAAGTGGGCCACCTGGGACGAGTTTCATCGCCTCGAGGCCATGGGTCTTACGATGTTCGGCCAGATGACTGCGGGCAGTTGGATCTATATTGGGAGCCAAGGCATCGTCCAAGGCACCTACGAGACGTTCGTGGCCGCCGGCCGCCGCCACTTCGGCGGAGACCTGGCGGGGCGTATCATCCTCACCGGCGGTCTGGGCGGGATGGGAGGCGCGCAACCGCTGGCCGCCACGATGGCGGGCGCCGCGATCCTGTGCATCGAGGTGGATCCGAGCCGCATCGAACGTCGCATCGAGCAGGGCTATCTCATGCGCCGCACGGCGAATCTCGACGAGGCGCTGGCCTGGATCGACGAGGCCCGCGCGAGCAAGACGCCGGTATCCGTGGGCCTGTTGGGCAACTGCGCCTCGGTCCTGCCCGAACTCGTGCGTCGCGGCGTCACCCCCGATCTGGTCACCGACCAGACCAGCGCCCACGACGAACTCCACGGCTACGTACCCGACGGCATGACGCTGCCCGAGGCCCTGCGCCTTCGCGCCGAAGATCCAAACGCCTACGTCGAGCGTTCCATCGACGCCATGGGCCGCCACGTGGCCGCCATGCGCACCATGCAGGACCGTGGCGCCGTCGCCTTCGACTACGGCAACAACATCCGCGCCCAGGCGGTCCGCACCGGGGTCGAAGACGCCTTCGAGATCCCCGGCTTCATCCCCGAGTACATCCGGCCCCTGTTCTGTGCGGGCAAGGGGCCGTTTCGCTGGGCTGCGCTCTCCGGCGACCCGGCCGACATCGCGGCCACGGACCGGGTCATCCTGGACCTGTTCCCCGACGATGCGGACCTGCGCCGGTGGATCGAGCTTGCGCGCGAGAAGATCCAGTTCCAGGGGCTGCCGGCGCGGATCTGCTGGCTCGGTTACGGCGAGCGCGCGAAAGCGGGCCTTGCCTTCAACGAGTTGGTGCGCACGGGCAAGGTACAGGCCCCCATCGTCATCGGCCGCGACCACCTCGACTGCGGCTCGGTGGCGTCCCCAAACCGCGAGACCGAGGCCATGAAGGACGGCTCCGACGCCATCGCCGACTGGCCGATCCTGAACGCCCTGCTCAACACCGCGGCCGGGGCCACCTGGGTCTCCGTGCACCACGGCGGCGGCGTGGGGATCGGGTACAGCCTCCACGCCGGCATGGTCGTCGTGGCCGACGGATCGGCGCGGGCCGAACGCTGCCTTTCGCGGGTCCTCACGACGGACCCCGGCCTCGGCGTCGTGCGCCACGTGGACGCCGGGTACGACGAGGCCGCCCGCTTCGCCAAGGAACACGGGATCCGCGTCCCGGGCCGGGTCGAGCCGTGACGGTCGCCTTCGTCCTCGACCGCGCCGCGGCGGTCCTGACCCTCGCGGGCCCGCATCGCCCCCGGGCCGGCAAGGCCATGGGCGACCTGTGCATCCTGGAGGACGCCAGCGTGGCCGTCTCGGACGACGGGCGCATCGCCTGGGTGGGAAGCGCCCACAACCTCGACGTACCCGGCGATCCGCCGCGGATCGACTGCCGCGGCAAGACGATCCTGCCCGCCTTCGCCGACGCCCACACCCACCTGGTCTACGCGGGCGCGCGCAAGGACGAGCTGGAGATGCGCCTGGCCGGTGCGGACTACGAGGCGATCCTGGCCGCCGGCGGCGGGATCCTACACACCGTCGAGGCCACCCGCGCCGCGGGCGAGGACGCCCTCGTCGCGGCCACGCTCGCCCGGATCGATCGTATGCGCCGGGCGGGGACGACGACCTTCGAGATCAAGAGCGGCTACGGACTCGACCTCGCCACCGAGCTGCGACAGCTCCGGGCCGCTCGGCGCCTTTCGGACGAGCACGGCGTGCGCGTGCGGACCACGTGCCTGGCCGCCCACGCCTTCCCCGAGGACGTGCGGGCCGGACGCCGGTCGCGCGACGCCTTCGTGGACGAGGTGTGCGACACGATCCTGCCCGCCGTCGCCCGCGAGAACCTGGCCGACTACGCCGACGTGTTCTGCGACCGGGGCGCCTTCTCGGTGGAGGAGGCCCGCCGCGTGCTCGAACGCGCCCGCGGCCTGGGGCTCGAGTTGCGCGTGCACGCCAACGAGCTGGGCCCCACCGGCGGCGCGGCCCTCGCCGCGGAGCTGGGCGCCGTGACCGCCGACCACCTGTTGTTCGTGGACGACGACGACCGGACGCGGCTGCGCGCGGCGAAGGTGACCGCCGTGCTGCTGCCCGGCACCTCCCTGGTGCTCGGCAAGCCCTTCGCCGACGGCCGCGCGTTCGTCGAGGCCGGCGTCCCGGTCGCCGTGGCCACGGACAGCAACCCGGGCTCGTGCGCCATCGAAAGTCTCGCCCTCGTGCTGGCGCTCGCCTGCTACGGCAACCGCCTGTCCCCCGCCGAGGCCATCGTCGCCACCACGCACAACGCCGCCTGCACCCTGGGGCTCGCCCACGAGGTCGGCCGCATCGAACCCACGATGGCCGCCGACCTCGTCGTGCTCGCGACGGACGACTACCGCGATCTCGTCTACCACGCGGGTTCGCCCCTCATCGAGGCGGTCTACAGCCGCGGCCGGCGCGTCGATCGCCCCGCGGACGAGACGGCAAGCCCGTAGCCCCCTTCGATGCGCTCGGCGCGGTAGACCGAAAAGGAGGTGCCCGCCGCCGGCCCCCCGACGGCCAGGCACGCCCGCGTCGTTCCGTCGGTCTGAACCTCGCAGATCCGGGCGAACTTCGTGTTTTCCGGCAGCCGAAAGTCCAGGGTGGGGTCCGCCACCAGGCCGCCGTCCGTCACCAGGAAGGACCCGTCCGGGCGCAGGTCCACGTCTCCGAGGAACGGAGCATACCCTCCCTCATCGGCCCGATGCGAGAAGCGCTCGGAAGCCTCCATGGTCTGCTCGTCGAGATCGTAGACCACCATGCGGCTGTACCGCGGCGGCTCACCGTCTCCGCCCGTCCCGGGGCGGGTGTTGCCGTTGTCGTACACCGCGAGACCGCCGTCGGGCAGGATCTCGGGGGCGTGCTGGTGATAGAACCATGTCCCCTCGACCAGCGTAAAGTCCCCTTCCGGCCCGATGCGATGGATGAGCTCGCCCGTCGCGCGGTCCACGGCGACGATCCAGTCCTGCGTCCGCAGGGACACGAGCACACGGTCGCCGTCGTAGACCATGGCGTTGCCGTGGGTCCAGTCCTTCGTCGTGCCGCTCGGAGCCGTCGCGCCGTAGACGGGGTCCCAAAACGGGGCATGGAAACCGGGCCGCACCCGGTAGACGGCGTCACCGAGGACGTCGAACAGCGAAAGACGCCAGCGCGTCGTGCCGGCCGCATCGAACTCGACGAGCACGTCGCCCACCACGTCGTAGGCGACCGTGCCGCCCTGCCCGTCGTCGTAGCCGCCGATCGTTCGCATCTCGGTGGACAAGGTGGCGAAGGCGCCCTCGTCGAGGAACACGACCTCGTGGTGCATCGTGTCGATGGGCGGCGACAACTCGCCAGCGCGGTACTCGGCCAGCGTCGCGCCGGTCGCATCCATCACGACGACACCATCGGTCCCGGTCTGCACCGCAAAGCGCCCATCGCCGGACCAGACCACGTCCCCCGGGCGCTCGAGGAAGCGCACGAACACCCGGTGCCCGGCGGCGTCCACCCCCAGGACGACGCCCCAGCCCGCGTCGAAGGCCGGCCCCAGCCAGCGCATCACGTTGAAGAACGTCCAGGCGCCCGGCTCACCGCTCGCACCGGACCATGCAAGCGGTGGGAGCGTCGGGTCCAGGGGCGCCGTCACCAGGTCCGCGGCGGCCCGCGCCGACGCCCCCGCCTCGTCCTCCACCGTGACCTCGAAGGTGTACGCGGCGTCCGCGTGCAGCCCCACCACCGGCACGTCGTGCTCCGCCGCGAGGGTCCCGACCGTGACGGTCCCCGGCTGCGCGTCGCTCGGCGCGTCCACCGGACGGACGTCGAGGGCCACGCGCACGGGCCGGTCCGCCTGCACGCGGGCGCGCACGGCGAGCGGGTTCTCCGGCACCGACACGATCTCGAAGGCCAGCACCTGCGGCGGGTCGGCCACGTCCCCCGTGTCTGCCGCCGATCCGCCCGTGGTCCCGGTCGATGCGCCCGCGGTGCCGTCGGCCGCGCCCGCCGTCTCGACGAGGCCGGCGTCCATGCACCCGCACAACGGGAGGGCAAGCAAGGTGGCCCGGGTGCGCGACGACGGGGGCATGGGCGCAGTATAACGAAGGCGCCCATGGATACGATCGACGCCGCCTTGCTGCCCACCTTCTCCCTGCGTCCCGGCGCCGTCGCGATCACGTTCGATGCCCCGACGGGGCCCACCTCCCCGCCGTGGCTGGCGGCCCTCCTGCGTCCGGGCGCCTTTCCGCAGGTCCCGGCGCCCGACGACGCACGGCGGGCCGCCGTCCGGAACGCCCTGCGCGGCCGCGGCTTTCGCCCCAGCGGCCGCAGCAAGCCGGCGAGCGAGTACCTGGTGCGGGCGGCCGTCGAAGGACGGCTGCGCGCGATCCTGCCGCTGGTGGACGCCTGCAACGCGGTCTCCCTCGCCGCCGGGATCCCCTGCAGCCTGGTGGACCTCGACCGCACGCAGCCGCCGCTTCGGATCGCGGTCCCCGCCCCCAAGACGAGCTACGTGTTCAACCCCTCCGGTCAGGTCATCGACGTGGGCGGCCTGCCCTGCCTGTGGGACGCGGCCGGCCCCTGTGCCAACGCCGTCAAGGACGCCCAGCGCACGAAGGTCACGGCCGACACCCGCCGGGCACTGCTCGTCGTCTGGAGCCCCGGCGGCCACGACGCGACGGCCGCGGCGCTGCTCGACGCCTTCAGGGAGATCGTCGTGCGCCTGGGCGGGACCGTCGCCCCCGTGGCCGTCCGCCTCGGGCCCGAACTCGATCCGCCGGCCGCGCCCCCCGCATAGCCGCCTCGGGCGGCGGACCTACGGGCGCACCGCCGCCGGTGCCCCCACCTCCGGGCGCGGCCTTCGCCCGCCCTCGGACAGCAGCGCGGGCCGCGGGCCATGGAACGTGCGAAAGCCCACCTGGGCCGCCGGCGCGTGGCACACCACGCAGTTGTCACCGTCGCTGGGCCACGGCGGCATGAGGGCGAGGTCGCCCGCCAGCGCGTCCAGGTGCTCGATCCGCGCGCGGCTGGCCGCCGCGATCTGCCGCTTGACCGGCGTCACCGGCGGGCGGACCGTCGCAAGCGACGTGTAGATCGCCCGCGCCCGATCCGAATGTCCCAGCGCCAGGTGTCCTTCGGCCAGCTCGAACATGAAGTTTTCGTACGTGTTGGGACAGTGGCGCGGATCCTTCGCCCCCGCCCGCATCCGATCCCAGTGCTCGCGCACGTACTCGAAGTGCGTCACGGCGCGCTCGATTCGCCGCCGCTTCCCCGCCGGGAGGTTGCCCGCGAAGAAGAAGGCGAAGTTGCCCGCCAGGGCGTGCAGCTCCACGTTTGCGGGCTCCGCGGCCGCCCGCCGTTCGAGCGTCTTCTCCAGGCGCCGCACGGTGCGAAGGGCCCGCACGAGCCGCCTCTTCTTGGCGAGAACCAGCGCCCGCCCCATCTGCGCGAAGCACCAGGCGGTAAACCCCCGCATCGTAAGGGCCATCGGGTCGCCCGCAGCCTCGCCCAGGTAGATCTCGTAGGCCCACACCTGCGCCTCGGCGCGCGAGACGTCGCCCTCGACGGCGCGCATGTTGAAGAACCGGCCCAGCATGCGCGCGACCGTCTTGTCGGTCGGGTCGGCGGCCAGCGCCGCGATGAGGGCCTCCTCGGCCTCCGTCTGCAGCGCGCGATGCCCTTCGAGGGTGCGCCACATGGCGAAGATCCCAAGATCCCGTAGGGCCTGCGGATCGTCCGGCCGCTCGGCGACGGCCCGCCGCAGCGTCGAAAGCCGCGCCGCCGCCTCGTCCGAAAGCGGCGGGACCTCCACCGTTCGCGCGCGCCCCGTCCCGAAGGACACGGAGCAGGCGACCGCAAGGCAGGCCGGCCATACGGCAAGCATCCCCCGCCTCACCGCGCACCGCCTCCCGCAAAGCCCGGGATCGGCGTCGTGCGGGCGTGGCAGGCCACGCAGGCCGCGCGCCCGATGGGCCGGATCGCCGGCACGGTCTCCCCACGCCCCGCCGCACGGGCGGCGGCCGCGAGTTGCGCCTGGGCCACGGTCGGGGTCGGCCCGAGGGACGCGACCACCTGCGCGTAGGCCCTCTGCGCGCGGCGCGTGCGCCCGAGCGCCGCCTCGCTTTGCGCCCACCACCACGCGAAGACCGTGCGCACGCCGGGTGCGACGGCCCGGTTCCGCGCCCGCGGCGAGAGCTCGGCCCAGTGCGCCTGCTGGTGGGCGAGCGCCTCGGCGGCCCGGCGCAGGCGACGGCGCCGGCCCACCGGCAAGAACGCGGCCATCGTCACCATGTGCGTGGCGTACAGGGTGCGCACGTCCTCGTCCTCCGGGTGTGCAGCCAGATAGCGTGCCATCGCCCGCTCGGCGGCGCGCACGTGCCGAAGCGCAGCCAGGCGACGGCCGCCGGAAAGGGCCTGCTGCGCCCGAGCCAGCCGCCCGAGAACCCCGTAGACCAGGCGATCGGACGCCGTCTTCGACCCCGCCGCCAGCCGATCGTAGACCGCCGCGTGCGTTCGGGCCCGCGACAGGTCCAGCACCGACGCACGCGCGTTGAGGAGCCGACCGTAGACGTGTGCGGCGTACCGGCCCGACCCGGCGGCGCCGACCTCCCCGAGCGCGAGGGGTTCGAGGGTCGCCTCGGCCGCCGGGAGCAGGTCGAACGCCCCACCCGCCACCGCCCGCGCCGCGGTCACACCCGCATGGAGCGGACGCTCGGCGTGCTCGCCCCCGAGGGCCCGGCGCGCCCGCGTCGCGAGCGCCCGCTCCGTGGCGCCGAGGACCGAAGGAACCGCACGTGCGTGGTCGGGCACCGTCACGACGGCGCAACCGAGCCCCGCCGCGACCGACGCCGCGACGACCCCGAGCAGCCCCTTTCGCAGGTTGGCCATGCCGCGGGCGCGATCCTAGCAGCGAAGCTGCCTCGCGCACGGCGCGTGCTAGGTTTGCCGTCATGGTGCTGGCCGCCGCCGCCGCCTACCTCGCCGCGTGCGCCGTGGGGATCGCCGCGGCCGCGGGGCGCCGGCTCGCCCGTTGGATCCATCACGGAGCCTACGCGCTGTGCCTCGTCACGACCGCCGCCGCCCTGTGGGCCACGGGCCTCGCCGTCCTTTGGGTCCCCGCGGGCGCCCTGGTCCTGCTGCCCTGGGCCGGCGCCGGCGGCGCCGCCCATCGCAGCCTTGCGCTCCTCGGGGCCGTGGGCTACGTCGTCGCCTGCACGACCTCATGGAGCTGAGCGAAGCGATCCTGCGCCGGCGCACCGCGAACGGCCCGTTCCTGCCCGATCCGGTGTCCATCGAGCACCAGCACCGGCTCATGCAGGCCGCCGCCCGGGCGCCGTCCCACTTCAACAGCCAACCTTGGCGCTTTGCCCTCGTCACAGACCCGTCCCTGCGGGCCCGCATCGGCGCGATCGCCGGTGAGACCATGGCGCAGCTCATCGCCGAGGGCACCTTCTTCCGCCGCTATCGCAAGTACTTTCGCTTCTCCCGCGGGGAGATGGACGAGCGCCGGGACGGCGTGTTCGTGGACAAGCTCCCCGCCGCTTTGCGCCCGTTTGCGGGCTACGCCCTGTCGCCCTTCGGGGTGCAGATCATGCGCCGGCTCGGCGTGCCCCGGATCCTGGGCCGTGACAACGAGAAGCTCGTGGCCTCGAGCCCGCTGCTGCTCGCCGCCTGCCTGACCCGCGAGGAGTACCGCCCGGGCGAGCTGGCGGCGTTCTACAGCGTCTTCGGCCTGGCCGCGGCCATGCAAAACGTGTGGCTGCTCGTGACCGAGCTCGGCATGGGGATCCAGTTCGTCTCGACGCCCCTCGAGATCCCCCGGGCCCGCGCACGACTCGAGGCTCTGCTCGAGGTCCCCGACGACCTGGTCCTCATGGCGATCTTCCGGCTGGGCTACCTGCCTCCGGACCGACCACGCCCGCGGATCGACTGGTCGAGCCGGCACCGCAAGCGCCTGTCGCAGTTCGTGTACCGCAACACCTTCCGCACACCGGAGCCGGACCGTCCGGCGAAGGACACGGCGCCGTGAACGCCGTCCTCGCGGGACTGGGCACGGCCGAGGCGCCGCATCCCGTGGCCCAGGACGAGGCCCGGCGTTTCGCGCAGGCCACCGTCGTCCGATCCCGCCCCGCCCTCGCCCGGATGCTCGACGTGTTCGACCGCGCCGGCATCGAACGGCGGACGCTGGCCGCGCCGCTGGCGTTCCTGGAGGCGGCCCCGTCCTTCGCCGCGCGCAACGACCGCTTCGCCGCCTGCGCCCCGGCCCTCGCGGCCGCAGCGGCGCGCAGCGCCCTCGACGACGCGACGGTGCCGCCCGCCGACGTGCGCGGGGTCGTCCTGACCTGCAGCACGGGTCTCGCCGCACCGAACCTCGACCGCAACCTGGTCTTCGACCTGGGCTTCGACCCGGGGGTGCGCCGCGCCCCGCTGTGGGGGCTCGGCTGTGCGGGGGGCGTCGCGGCCACGGCGCTGGCCGCGGACCTCGCGGTCGCACTCGGCGGCCCGGTCCTGGCCGTCGCGATCGAGACCTGCAGCCTCGCGTTCGTCCCCTCCGACCCCTCCCGCGCCAACCTCGTGGCCTGCGCCCTGTTCGGCGACGGGGCCGCCGCCGCCGTGCTGGCCCCGTCGGGCGACGGCCCCACCGTCACCGCCCACCGCAGCCACCTGGTCCCCGACACGGTCGAGGCCATGGGGTGGGACGTGGTGGACGCGGGGCTCAAGGTGCGCTTTGCGCCCACGCTGCCGGGGATCGTCGCGCGCCACGTCGGCCCGGCCACGGCCGCGCTCGCGCGGGCGGCCGGCCTCGCGCGCTTCGACCGCTTCGCCCTCCACCCCGGCGGACCCAAGATCCTCGACGCCTACACCGAGGCGCTGCGACCGCCCCCCGACGACCTGGCCGCCGCCCGCGCGGTGCTTCGCCGCCACGGCAACATGTCGAGCCCCACGGCCCTGTTCGTCCTCGACCGCCTGCGCCGCGCGGCGCCCCCCGCCGCCGGCCAGACCCTCGCGATGCTGGCCCTCGGCCCCGGTCTCGCCGTCGAAGGTCTCGTGCTCCAATGGTGACGCACACCACCCTCGTCGCGGTCCTGTTCGCCGTCGTGGCGGCGCAACGCTCGTCGGAGGTCTATCTTTCGGTCCGCAACGCCGCATGGGCCCGCCGCCGCGGCGGCCGGGAGGTGGGCGCGCGCCACTACCCCTGGCTCGTGGCCATGCACGTGGCCTGGATCCTGGCCTTTCCGGCCGAGGCGCTGTGGCTCGGCCGCCCCCCGCCGCCCGTCGTGACGGCCGCGGCCCTCGCCACCTTCCTCGTCGCGCAGGTCTTTCGCTACGCGGCCATCGCCACCTTGGGGCGGCGCTGGAACACGCGGATCATCGTCCTGCCGGGCGAACCGCCGATCCGCCGGGGGATCTACCGCCACCTGCGACACCCGAACTACGTGGCCGTGGTCCTCGAACTGGCCTGCGTCCCGATCGCCGTCGGAGCCTACGCCACGGCGACCCTCTTTACCCTGCTCAACCTGGCGGCCCTTCGGTTCGTCCGGATCCCGGCGGAGGAGGCGGCCCTCGCCGCCGCAGCCCGGCAACCGCCGGAAGCACGGTAAGATCCGCGACAAGCGCCAGCACGAGCGTCGCGGACCCGAGCAGCGCCAGATCCCGAAGCGGTGGAAAGCGGGCGAAGGCGTCCACCGAAAAGCCTGCCACGAGGGCCAGGGTCGTCCACCCGGCTGCCCAGCCGCTGTGGTCGAGGGCCGCGGCCATCGCCGCACGCGCCGCCCGGCCCCGGGCGCGATGGCGAGCCGACTCGATACAAAGATGGACGGTGTCGTCGGCTGCGATCCCGAGCGCCAGGGCGAGCACCACGGCCGCAAGCGGGTCCACGGCGCCCCGCACGACCCCGACGAACGCAAACGCGCCCAAGAGCGGCACGGCGTTCGCAAGCGCGGCGGCCGCCAGATCGCGCACGCGGCGGACGGCCGATCCGATCACGAGCACGACCACCACGAGCGCCCCGGCGATCCCCGAGGCCAGACGCTCGGCCACACGGTTGACCCCGCGGTAGGCCCAGTACACGGTCCCGGCCGGGCGGACGCGCACCCCCGGCAGCGCCTCGGCCACGCGCGCCGCCGCCGCGCGAGCGAGGGAGGAGAAGCCGCGCGCCCCGGAGTCCACACAACCCACCACCAGGCGCACGGCGCCGCCCCGACCGCGCAAGGGCGGCAATCCCAGCGCACCGGCGGCATCGAGCACGAGATCGAGCGCCCCGCCGCCGGCGGCGGCCAGCGTCCCCGGCCCCAGCACGGCCCGAACGCCTGGCACCTCCAGGATCGAACGTTCCGCGCGTGCGAGCGCGGCGGGGTCCAGCCCAGCCTGCCCCGCAGGTTCCACGACGATCGAGAACGACAGCGAACCGCCCAGGTCGCGGTCGAGGGCCGCCTGCGCGGCCCGGACCGGGTCGGACGCCGGTACGAGGTCCGTCAGGCGGTTGTCCACGGGCACGCGCCGTACCTGGACGAGCAGGACGGCGGTGGTGACCACCGCGAGGATGAGCACCGGCACCGGGCGCGCGGCCGCAAAGCGCCCGATCCGCACCCACGCCCCGCGACGGCAGCGCACGAGGAGGTCTCGCGGCGCCCACCAGGCCACGAGCACCGGCGCGAGGGTCGCGTGCAGCAGCACGACGGCGAGCAGGCCGGGGAGGATCCCCAGGCCGAAGCGCACCACCTCGGGCACCCCCGTGACCGCCAGGGAAGCCAGCCCGATCGCCGTCGTGCCCTGGGCCAGGATCAGGGCGCGGCGACTCCGCCGGGCGCCTTCGGCCGCGGCCCGTCCCGCATCCGCACCGGTGCGCGCGGCCGCCCCGATCGCCGCCAACAGGTGCAAGGTCTCCGCCACCGACAGCGCGGGCAACACCGTAAAGTACGCTTGGTTCAACAGGCCCACGGGCAGGTCGAGCAACGCAAGCGATCCGACCTCCACGACGAGCGCGACGCCGGCCAGGCCCACGGCGAGAAGCCCCCACCGCAATCGGCCGAGCGCCAGGGACGCAACGAGCCCCACGAGCGCGAAGGAGACGGGGGTGAGCCTCGCCTGGTCTTCGAGCGCCAGGCGAAAGAAGCGCGCCCGGACGGCCGGAACCCCCGCCACCGGCACGCTCGGGAGATCAAGATCGTCCAGCGCCGACCGGACGGCGCCGACCGCCTCGACGGCGCGGTCGAGGTCGTCCGTCCCCTCCGCGAGCCGCACCGGCATGGCGAGGCGGGTCCCGTCGCCCGAGACCACGAACCGGGCCGCCGGGGTCCCGGCCAGGCGGCGGGCCAGCACGCGCGGCGGCAAGGCGGCGCGCACCTCGGGCAAGGCGGACAGCGCCCGTGCCACGGCCCGCTCGCGCGACGGAGCGACGCGGTCTGCGTCGAGCAGCACGAACAACAGGTCGTCGTCCGGCCCGTACGTCTCCAGGAACGTCTCGAAGGCGCGCGCGTCCGCTCCGGCGGCATAGAAGGCGCGCGAGGAGAAATCGAGGCGCAACCCGGCGAGCGCCGCCCCGGCGAACAAGACCGCGACCAGCGACCACGCGACCAGGACGAGCCGACGGCGGCGGACCACCCACGGGGCGGCGCCCGACGGCGGCGTCCTAGCGGCCATCGTGCCCGGAACCCGGGGACGAGGAGCGTTCGGTCTGTGGGGTCGGCGGGGGCGGGACGGGACTCGAGCCGTCGGCACGCGGCAGCGGCGTGGGGACGGGCGCCGATGCCTGGGCGCCAGGCGGAGAGACCGCGACGGATGGCGTGGGGATCGGCGGCGCATTCGGCCGCATCCGGACGGTCGCGGCCGTTGTGTCGCCGGTCCCCTCGGGCGGGGCGGCCGGCTCCGCCGGGGCCTGGCCTTCCGGGCTGCCCTCTGCGCCCGCCCGCTCGGACGCTTCCACCGGCTCCGGTCGTGCGGCGGCGACGCCCACCGGCTCCGGTCGTGCGGCGGCGGCGCCCACCGGCTCGGTCGAAGACCCCGGCGCCGGCCCGGCCTCGGTCCCGCCCGTGCCGACAGGCGCCGGTGTCTCGGTCGCGCGCCGCTTGGCCCGCGGGAACAGCCCGGCGAACAGCACGATCGTGGTGATCACCGCCGCGAACACCACCGACGGCAGTTCCTCGGTGCCGGAGACCCCCGCGTAGCTCGGGATCGTGGCGAGGACGCCGGCCGCCATCCCACGCGGAAACGACACGGTCACCAGTTCGAGCTCACCGCGCGTGTAGGACGTGCCCCGCGTCGCCAGGAACACCGCCGGCACCCGTGCGGCGAGCATCACCAGGCCCAAGAACACCCCGAGGGCCAGCAGCCCCCACGGGGGCGAGAGCATCAGGCCGATGAACGTGAAGAAGAAGGACTTGACGATGAAGCTTATCTGGCTGTGGGCGGCCCGCACCATGGGCTCGAGTTCCACCGGGCGCTCCTTCGAGGAGAACCCGATCCGCTTGAGGATCGCCGGCGCGTTGCCGACGATCACCGCGAACGTCAGGATCCCGAGCGCCGCGCTGCCCCCCGCACCGTCCACCACCACGTACAACAGGATCAGCGTGGACAGGGTCATCGGATAGGCGTGTGGGCTGCCCGCCATGACCCGCAAGACCGGCAACCAGGCCCACCCGGCGAGTACGCCGATCCCGAAGGCGATGCCGAAGCTGCGCAGGAGCACGACCGCGGTGGCCGACACCGAGGCGGCCCCGGAGACCACCACGTCCACCATCGCCAACGTCACCACCACGCACAGGGCATCGGTCAGCGCGGACTCGAGGTTCACCAGGTTCGCGACGCCCTGCTTGACCTTCGCCAGCGTCATGCTCGGCATCACGATGAGCGAGCTCGACCCCCCGAGGATCGCCCCGAGCATCACCCCCTTGGCGAAGCTCCACTCGGGCAGGACGCCGAACACACCGAAGATCATGCTCACGCCGGCGACGACGAGGGTCGTCAGGACGAAGCTCGCGACGGCCAGCATCGACGCCCGGGGCGCCGCCCGCAGCAGGTCGTCGAGCACCAGGCGGCTGCCGCCTTCGAACAGGACGATGATGAGGGTCAGCGCCGCGAAGTAGGGCGTGATCTCCACGAGGCTCGCGCGTGGCACGACCCCGGTGACGGGCCCCAGGACCACGCCCGCCACGATGAGCCAGACCACGTCGGGGATCTGGGTGCGCGCGAAGATGACCTCGCCGAGCGTCCCGAGGAGGAACAGACCCGCGACGAGCACGAGGAATTGGGCGACCGGATCCATGCGACGGCGCCATCCTACCGAAAAAGCGCGCGGCCCGGTCGCGCGAGGCGACCGAGCCGCTGGTTCGGCTGCCCCGGAAGGCTCGTCAGCTCGGATCGGGTTTGGGGGTGTTCGGCCCCGAGGGGGGCAGCTCGGGCTTGGCGATCCGGTCGGCGGGCAGGGGCCCCGTCAAGGACTCGAGGAACGCCATCATGGCGTCGAGTTCGGCGTCGGACAGCCGTCCCTTCGCCGTCTGGTGCTCGGCCATCTTCTGCACCATCTCGCGCAGGTCCTTGATCGAGCCGTCGTGCAGGTATGGGCCCGTCTTCGTGATGTTGCGCAACAGCGGCACCTTGAAGACGAACTTGTCGGGTTCTTGCTTCGTGACCGCGTACCGTCCCTCGTCCTTCGTGGGCCAGGGTTTGACGCTCCCGAGCTTCTGGAACATCGTCCCGCCCACGCCGGGCCCCGTGTGGCAGGTGGTACAGCCGACGTCCATGAACAGCGAAAGACCCCAAAGCTGCTTCTTGTCGAGGGCCCCCATGTTCCCGGCGAGGAACTGGTCGAAGGGCGCGGGGGTGACGAGCGTGCGCTCGAAGGCGCCGATCGCCTTGGCCATGTTGTCGTAGGTGACCGGGTCCTTGTCGTCGGGGAAGGCCGCCTTGAACTTCTCGACGTACCCCGGGATCGACGCGAGCACCTTCACCACCGCCTTTTCGCTCGGCATGGCCATCTCCACCGGGTTCAAGATGGGCTGTTTGGCCTGCGCCTCGACGGTGGGCTCGCGCCCATCCCAGAACTGGGCCACCTGCAAGGCCGCGTTGTAGACCGTCGGCGAGTTGCGCTCGCCCATCTGCCCCTTGTGCCCGGCCGACGTGGGGGTGTTGCGCGGGTCCACGCCGTACTTGGCCAGGTCGTGGCAGGTGTTGCACGAGATGTCCTGGTTCTTGGACAGCCTCGGATCGAAGTAGAGCATCCGCCCGAGTTCGACCTTGGCGTCGGTCACCGGGTTGTCCGGGCTCTCCATGACCTTGGGCAGCGTGCCGAACAGGGGCTTGGCCCGCTCGAGCACCTGGGCCGCCGACAGGTCGGGGATCTTGTCCTTCTTTTCCGCCTTCTTGGGCTTTTCAGCCGCCTTCTTGCCGGCGGCCTTGGCCGGCCCCTTGCCCTCGGGGCCGCCGCCGCCCGAGCAGGCGACGCAAAGGCCGATGAAGATCGCGGACGAGAGATGGACAGCGCTCTGGAATCGACGTCGTTGCATGGAGACCTCCCTGCGGTGGCGGGTAGGGTTACACCTCCCGCCCGCACCGGGCAAGCCGGGACCGCGGCGTGCGGCTGGAACCGGGCTATACTGGCGGTACCATGGTCCGCCACGCCCTCGTGGTCTGCGCGCTCGTGACGCCGCTGGGGTGCGGTGTGCCCCCCGATCCCGCGATCGCGGGGCGCGTGTGGGTCACCCGCACGCCCCGGGGGCCGAAGGATCCCTTCGCCGCCTTCGCCCTCGGTTCCGTGGGCAAGGGCCCGGCCGCGGGGGTCTTCCACCACGGCTCGCTCTACGCCGGGGCGTACCGGGCCGTGACGTTTCGGCCCACGGGCCGCGGGCGTGGCGAGCTCCGGGAGCTCCAGACGGGCCGCACCCGCACGTTCACGTACCGGGCCTGCCGCCCCGATCGCGGCTACGATCGCTGCATCGAGGTGGGCGGGGACCCCTTCGGGCAGACCCGCTACCAGTCGAAGGACCGCTGGCGGATCCCGGGCCGCCGCGCCGACCCGGCGGTCCTCGCCGAGGCCCTGGCCGCCCTCGTGGCGGGCCGTGACTCCCCGCCGCGACCGTAGCGCCCCCGGCCTGCCGGGCCAGGGCGAAGCCCCTTGGCGCGCTTTCGCCCCCGAGGCCGGCCCGCCCGCCCGCGCGAATCCCCCGGAAAGGTGCCGGGCCCGCCGGGATTTGGCAGGATCCCCCCGTGCCGAGCACGGGCCCTCCCTGTATCCGCGGCGTGGCGCTCGTCGGGCTGTTGCGGGCAGCCGAACGGTTCGATCCCGACGCCGCGGCCGCTGCCCTCGAGGCCCGCGCCTCCCCCGCCCTGCGGCGGACCCTCGAGGCGTGCGAACCGCGGACCTGGTACCCGGCACAGGCGCACTTCGAGCTTCTCGACCTGCTGCTGCATCACGTCGCCGGCAACGACCCCACCGTCCTGGCCGAGTTCGCCCGCGAGGCGATCCGGCGAGACCTTCGCGGGGTCTACCGCATGTTGCTTCGTGTGATGTCGCCGGCATGGGTGGTCGCGCGAGCCGATCGCTTCCTTGCGGCCTACTTGAACTACGGACGTGTCGAGATCGAAGAACGATCCCTCGTGGGCGCACGCCTTCGCTTCGTCGCGAACCCGTCCACCGAGGCGTTCTGGAACGGGCTGTGTGGCTCGATCCGCGGCGCGCTCGAAAGCGCCGGCGCCGAGCATCCTCGTGTGATCCGCGAACCGAGCGACGAACCCCACACGGCCCTGTACCGGCTGAGCTGGTCGTAGCCGCCCATGTCCACCCTCGCCGAGTGGCTCGAAGGCCGCCCGTTCACCCTGGCCCTGTCCGCCGGGTTCTTCGGCTTCTTCGCCCATGCCGGGTTCCTGACCCTCCTGGCCGAGCGCGGGCTCGTCCCGCGGCGGATCGTGGGCGTGTCGGCCGGCGCGCTCGCCGGCGGCCTGTTCGCCGCCGGGATCGCCCCCGCCGTCCTGCGCGACGAGCTCTTCTCGCTGCGCAAGGAGGACTTTTGGGACCCCGGCCCCTACCCCGACGGCCTGCTCGCCGGCCGCAAGTTCGCCGAGCGGCTGGCGGCGATCCTCGGGCCCGCCCGCCCGGCCGGCGCCCTCGCCGTTCCCTTCGCATCGGTCGCGTTCGACTTGTTCGCCCGCCGCACCGTGGTGTTGTCCGAGGACATCCCGTTGGATCTGGCGATCCGGGCCTCGTGCGCGGTGCCGATCATGTTCCGGCCGGTCCGCGCGGGCGGACGCCTGCTCGTAGACGGCGGTATCGCCGACCGGGCCGGCCTTTGCGCCCTCGCCCCGGACGAGCCCACGCTCCTGCACTACCTGCCGAGCAAGAGCCCATGGCGCCGGTTGTTCCGTACGGCCCGCGCGCCGGTTCCAACCCGCGCCCCCTGGCGTCTCGTCTCCACGCAGGCCCCCCGCGTGGGGCCCAACCGCCTCGAGAACGGTCCAGCGGCGTTTGAGGCCGCGTACGCGCGGGCGGCGGCGGCCCTCGACGCACCCGGCGGCCCATGGGCGGGCGCGGCCGGCCCCGCGTGACCCCCGACGGTTGAAGGGCCCGCGACGTGCCGGGCGGCCACGCCCGTGGATCCGGATCCGTCAGAAGCGAACCACCGCGCCCACGCCCCCACCGTTGCGATAGACGACGGGCGCGACGGCGTCGAGCCGCACGCGTGCCGTTGCCGCGGGCGCCTCCCCTTCCGTGCTCCCTTCTTTCTTCTTCTTCTTCTTCGCCCCCACCACGTACAGCGCAATCCCCGTGGCGAGCAGGACGACCCCGAGCGGGCCGACGACGGCCGCGGTGATCCCGAGGCGCCGGCGGTTGAGGTCCATCCGGAACACCTTGTCGTCTGCGTAGCTGTTGGGCGAAAAGCCCGTCACCCCGGGCTGGTCGAGCTTCTTGAGCTTGTTCGCGTTGCTCGCCGCCACGATGGCCGCGACCCCTCCGGTCAGGGCCAGGGCGCCACCGGCGGCCATCAACCCGACCCCCGCGAGCATCGTCCCGCCGAGCTTCTTGGAGCGATCCGCCTGGTCCTCCGAGGCTTCTTCGGCCGCTTCGGCGTCCTCCCGTTCCTTGCGCCGACTCGACAGCACGGGCGCGTCGTCCTCGTCCGCGACGACCGCTCCGTCGGAACCCGGCTGCGGCGGTGGGGTCACCGCGCAGCCGCTGCGCTCGATCTCCAGCAGTTGCTCCTGGGCGTCCTTGCGCATCTCGTGCTCGGGCACGAGGTCCAGGAAGCGCTGGAACGCGAGCTTCGCCTTGACGCAATCCCCCGCCTGCTGGGCGGCCACGCCGATGTTGTAGTTCAGCGCGTGAAACTCCGGCGCATACCGATACGCCATCTCATACTTTTGCACCGCCTCGGCGAACTTCCCCTCGGCCAGGAGCGCTTCGGCCTCGGCGAACTGTTGCTTCGCGTACTCCATCTGCTGCTGCTTGAGCGGATCCTGCAGCGCGTGAGCGGACGACGTGACCGGCGTCATCGCCAGGCCCGAGGCAAGGAGAATGCAAAGCGGACGACGCATGGACTCGACCCGTTTTTCGCACGTGCTCGGCCGAAAGGCAAGAATTGGGCCCATGGCCCGAACTCACGAAGCTGGCACCTTGCAGGGTCCGGCCTCCGCCCACGGCTGCCGGTCAACGACGGCGGCGGGCCAGCGCGCCGAGCACGAACAGCCCCAGACCAAAGGCGACCGCCCCCTCCGGCGCCGCGGATCGGCAGCCGCATCCGCCCTCCGCCCCTCGACCATCTTCCCCGCTGCCCCCGGCGGTGCTGGCCGTCCCGCCGCCATCGGTCGCCCCGGTGCCGCCCCCGGTCGAACCCGCCCCCTCCGCGCACATCGGGTCGGCCGGGTTCGTGGCGAGTTCGAAATCGAGCTCGGCCGAGGCCGGGTTCCCCGCCTCGTCCTCGATCTCGACCCGGAACGTGTGCATCCCGGGGGTGATGCCGCCCTTGATCGGGAAGGCGTGGGTGCCGTCGATGTACAAGCTGGACAACACCTCGGCCCCGTCGAACAGGATCCGCACGGAGAACGTCTGCGGCCGCCGGTCGTCGTCGAGGGTCACGACGAGCTCGAAGTCGGCCGGGCAATCGAGCACATCGCCGGCCCCCGGTGCGTCGATGGTCACCGACGGCGCGACGTCGTCCGGGATCGTCGGCCCGAACAACAGCAGCATCTCCTGGTAGGAGTTCTGGAACCCGGCGTCGCAGAACATGGTGTGCACCGCGTTGCACTGCCCGTTGCTCGGATCGAGATCGGTGTTCGCGACGATCTTGTCACACGAGTCGGTGTACTTGGGGTCGGGATGGCCGCCCGCCGTCGGATGCAGGTTGTCGGCCGGGTTGTTGACGTGCTCGAGGCCCCAGGTGTGGGCCGCCTCCTGGTTGATCACCGTGGCCTGCGCGTTCGTCCCGCCCAGTTCCAGGGCAAAGCTCGTGATGTAGGGGTTCGAGTTGCCGCAGTCGATGGTCGGTGCGACGCCCGCGAACCCGTGCTCGTTGACGCCGCCGATGGCGGAGTTGCCCACGAGCACCATGGCGTACGGCTGGTTGTCCGGCGGGCGTTCGCCGATGACGATGACGCCAAAGTCCTCCACGTCCTTGCGCAGCGACTGCACGATGGCCGCCCGCTCCGAGGCGTCCCCCGAAAACGGCAGGATCTTCCCCCCGAACTGGAAGGAGAGCACCGAGCAGTTGTTGCGCGGGTCGTTCCCGCAGCCCGAGTTCAGGTCCGCGCCGTCGAAGTTCGTAAAGAGGATCGTCGGACTGTTGAACGCTCCCACCGGCGGTTGCGTGTGCCCGATCCCGATCACCTCGGGTTCGTAGGCCGGATCCGTGATCGGACGGCCCGTCCAGTCCACGGGACCGGCGGGCGCGGCGTAGGCGGCGCGGACGCTCCCAAGGGCGATTGCAGCACACGAAAGGGGGCCGAGGGTTCGGATCTTCACCATGTTAGCATGTTGCCCGGACCCGGGCGCCGTCAAGCGGCCGGATGGCGCCTTCCGTCATGGGGGGGCGGGCGATGCGGCACGGATGGGCCGACGCGGCCGCGGCTTCGGCGCCGCGTGGCGGTGACCGCGATCGGCGTCACGGTGGGAAGCGATGAGCCAGAAGACACCCGCCGTCACGGCGGCGGTGCCGAGCACGGCGAGGGTCGCGCCGCCGGCGATCGTGTCGTAGCTGAAGCGGCAGTCCCCGTCGGCGTCCACGTCGTTTCCGGAGCAACGACGCCGGTACGGGCGGCCGTCCAGGGCGAGGAGCACGACCCCGGCGCCGAACGCCGCGAGTCCGCCCGACACCGCCGCGGCCCCCGCCGGTCGCTGCCACGGCCGGGTCCTCACCGGCACGAGCGACAGGTCGAACACCACGGTCCCACCGGCCGGGACCTCGATCCGGCGCTCGACGGCTGCGTAACCGGGCCGTTCGACCCGCACCACGTGTGGCCCCGGCGCGAGCCGTGCCTCGATGGGCGTGCGGCCGATCGCCGTGCCGTCCACCTGCGCCACGGCCCCCGCCGGGGCCGTGGACAAGGCCACCGTGCCGGGCCGTTCGGCCTCGCGCACCGCCGTGGCGAGCAACTTGGCGACCACGTCCGCCACGCGCCCGGCCAGCTCGTCGAGGCCGCAGATCTGGCACTCGAAACGCTCTCGGGCGGCGGGGGCGGCGGCGCCCGACCGCCACACCTCGACCGTGACCGTGTAGTCCCGGTCGGCCACCTCGACGCGGGGTACGACGACCCACGCGACCCCGGCCCCCTCGCCGCCGGCCGCGCGGCACCGGGACGACCGGCACGCCGGTTCCCGGGGCGGGAGCACGCGCACCCGTGCGCTGGCGCGCGCAGCGCCCTCCTGCGCCGCCCTCGCAACCCGCTCGGCCACCACGGCCGTGCGCTCGCCTGCGCCCTCGACGGGCACCGCGGCGATCCCCACGGCCGACACACCCGAGCTGGGATCCGGGCCCGCCGCCTGCACGCGCGGTGCGGCGCCGAGCCCGACCCCGAAGACGAGGAGGAGGCGAAGGAGCGGGGACACGAGAACGGGTGTACTCGATCCTCCGTCGAAACAGGAGTGACCGAAGGAACAATCCGGGCCACGGGCGCCCGCGCCGGGCGGCCCGCTTTGCCCAGCGCGCGAAAACGGACCTCCCA
>Ga0256839_1001235_pt1 | contig 31545 bp, 28 predicted proteins | sample 354166metaG_FD_185968 | JGI IMG/M metagenome (GOLD analysis project Ga0256839, IMG submission 185968) | Hydrothermal vent microbial communities from Mid Atlantic Ridge, Atlantic Ocean - 354-166 | ecosystem: Environmental > Aquatic > Marine > Hydrothermal vents | place: Atlantic Ocean: Mid... | reverse complement strand
GACTTTTAATCAATTGGTCGAGCGTTCGAATCGCTCACGGCCCACCATATTTTTCAAAGGCTTAGCTCACGCTAAGCCTTTTTCATTTTAGGTCTTGTGCCATTTTTGTGCCAAAAGTTTTTAGAGTTTGCATATTCAGCTAAATGTGACTCGCCTAAATGCGCGTAGCGTCTAACCATTGCTACATTTTCCCATGCACCAAGTTCCGGTAAAACGTTAATTGGCGTTCCGTTTTAAATGTGCCACGAAGCCCAAGTGTGGCGCAAGTCGTGACAACGAAAATTTTTGACACCCACTTTTTTCAAAGTTTTGTTCCAAGCCTTTGTCATCATTTGTCCTACTGGTTTTCCACGAAAAGTAAAAACAAACTCTGGATGATTTCCTTTCAAGGCTGTAAGTATCTCTATTGCGTCATCATTCAAGGGAATAAGAAATCATAAAGAATTACCTTCGAAAAGAGTTGAAGACTCAAAAATAAAATTAAAGCATGAGTTGTGAGTACAGTCGGGAAGTACAGCCCAACCTGGTTTAATTTTTCTTGATAAATACATGATGTAAAATATATTTCGTCCAGTGCCCTGAAATTCCCGCTTCACCAAATGTTACACTCATATCACGCCCTGTTTCAGGCTATTTCTCATAGTCTGAAACTATGGGATGAACCGTCATAGTTGCTGTAGTTCCTTTAAACAAACAGTGCTATTCGATAAATTGTTTGGTGGAAAAGCTACTTTAGTTGATATGATACAGGTCTAGATAATTTTACCGCACTGATTCCTTCTGTCTCTTCAGTTGCTGTCGCAGGGCGGACTACTTATACTGAAATACTCATAGTGTATCTTATACATTTTTTAACTGCATAGTTTGATGTGTCACAAATATAATCAACGTAAATAATATCAATGCACCGGCTTGATGACTTGCCGCTAAAGGAATAGGCACATGAAGCAGTAGTGTGGAGATACCCAGCGACACTTGAATCAAGATCATAATCATCATTAAGTGCAAACCCAGCTTTAGCCTTGCCGATGGTTTTTTACTAAGAGCGGCGAGATAAAAGATAATCACAGCTAGGGCTAATGCTGTAGTAATTACACGATGGTTAAATTGAACGGTTGTGGCGTTTTCAAATAGGTTGTGCCATGCAGGTGTCATTGATAACAGGCCATCAGGAACGAGCTGTCCGTTCATTAAAGGGAAGGTGTTGTAGACAAGCCCTGCATTTAAACCTGCAACAAAGCCACCCGATAGTATTGTAATAAAAGTAAAAATAAGCAGCAGTAAAGCGTAGGTTTTTAAAGGGTGAACATCAAGATTATTATTCAAGTTTGTAGGTTGGTCGCCTTGAAAAAACAAACCTAAAGCAATCCATAAAATATAAGCATAGACAAAAATTGCTAAGCCTAAGTGCGCGACAAGCCGATACTGGCTAACATTGGGATTATTAACAAGACCGCTTTTAACCATATACCAGCCGAGTAAACCTTGTAAGCCACCGAGTATAAACATGATAATGAGTTTGATCTTTAAACCAGAATTTACCCAGCCTTTGATAAAGAAAAAGACCATGGGGAAAAAGAAAATTAAACCAATCAGCCTGCCGAGAAGGCGGTGCGAATATTCAAACCAAAATATAGACTTAAAACCCGCTAAGTCCATGGCGTGATTGTGTATTTTAAATTCAGGGAACTGCTGGTACATATGAAACGTTTTAAGCCATTCATCATTATTAAGTGGGGGTAATGCACCCATGATAGGCGCCCATTCCACCATTGATAAGCCAGAATCTGTTAAGCGTGTTACGCCGCCTAAAATCACCATGGCAAAAATCGCAGCAGAAGATATAAAAAGCCAAATAGCAATAATGCGTTGCTGTTTTAGTGAGGTCATTGTACTGGTGCCTTATTGTTTGATGGGTACTTACCGTAATACCAAGATCTGAGTTTTTTTGTTCACGAAATAAGTCAATCATTGATCTAACGGGTGCTGTTTTAAAAATCACGGGAGAAACGACCTGCCAGTGATCATCATAAAAGAAAAACCACAGCGGGCTAATTGAGTTAACTCCGGATTCGTTTTTTTTGAGCGCAGCCACTGCCCACCGACCTTTTTGTTTGAAATCTAGAAACGTTAGTGATAGCTTATTTTCGGTTAGTAATTGATGTTGTTGGCTAAAATGATTATACATTTTTTGCTGGCGCCGCCAATGCAAAGGTACGAAATAAAATTTTTTAACATCTTTTAAGTCGCCCTTCTCTAAAGTGGTCAGATAAGTTTTGAATAAAGGTTCGACTGAAGGAGGGGTGACTTCTGGTCGGGAGCAAGCTGATAGGAAATGCACTATTGGCAATAAAATTAACCCAAGTGAGGTAGTGTTTATTTTTTGTTGCATAAGCTATTAGTAGACCTAAGTGTTTAAATTAAACTGAGTCTTTAACAAGAAACTGAACACGCTTTTCTTGTCCATCAGAAAAAATGAGAGTAACGGGTATTTTATCCCCTGATTTAAATTCCTTTAGTAATCCCATAAACATAATATGATAACTGCCATGTTGAAAAATAACCTCTCCTTTGGTAGGAATTAGAATATTTTCTCTATGCTCCATTTTATGCATACCGTCTTTGTTAATGGTTTCATGTAGCATCACTTGTTTAAAACCATTCGCCTTAACATCAACTAAATGTATTGATTTCAATATTTTCTGGGCTGCTACATGCTTGAAGTTGCGACAAAAGCGGTATCATAAAACTGATAGAAAATATTCTTAATGGCTTATACATGTCAATATACCTTTTCTTTTTTATATCTATGAGCAGAATGGAGTGCCCAAGTTATGATGTCAGGCATTTAACGAAAAGCTATTGAGTTTTTATAAGTGACACATGTGTCAATTTTGTGTCACAGCATCTATAGGCTTTTTTTGGTTTTTGGAATATGTTTTTTACTAATATTAGCGTTCAGTGGTGATTAACTGAGATTTGATAGATAACAGTAAGGTGTTTATTTTAAGCTAAGCGCTTTCTATTGTACAAAACAGCGAAAAAGAGGGGGGGTGGGTTATGAATATAGATGTTTTGACCGCCGCGAATAGCTGTTCACGTTAAATTATGCCAATAAATGGCTGTATTCTTACAGTATCCCCACTGCTAATATCTTTTGATTCTGTTGATAACACAATAAAACAGTTAGCGATGCTCATTGATGTGAGTATGCCTGAGCCTTGTTTTCCTGTTCGTCTTACCGTGATTGTTCCATCTGGTGTTTGTTCAAATATTCCACGTTGGTATTCTGTTCTTCCTGCTCTTTTTGGTATGTCATCGGCTGAAACTGCTTGTAAGGTTAGTGGTTTTTTTGTTTGTCCGCTTGCTAGATAATGTATTGCAGGGTCTAAAAATTGCAAAAATGTCACCATGACAGCCACGGGGTTTCCAGGTAGGCCAAAAAAGCTGGCATGGCTTGCTGCTGTTGTCGATGTATTAAGCGTGCCAAAGGTTAATGGGCGACCAGGTTTCATGGCTATTTTCCAAAAATGTGTATCACCTAAAGCTTTTAGCGTAGGTTTTATATAGTCAGCATCACCTACCGATACACCGCCTGATGTTATGACGATATCCGCAATTTTAGAGGCTTTTACGAAGGCCTCGTGAATTGCTTCCTGAGTGTCTCGTATTACCCCCATATCGGTGATGTCTACATCTAACTGCTTTAACATACCAAATAAGGTGTAACGGTTACTGTCGTATATTTCGCCTTCTTTTAATGTTTCGCCAACAGAGCGTAATTCATCACCGGTTGAGAAAAAAGCGATACGTGGACGTATAGTGACTTTTAATTCGCCGAGCCCCAATGAAGATAAAATCCCAAGATCAGCAGGGGTGATTTTTCTTCCTTTTGATAAGACTAAGCATCCTTTGGCAATATCTTCACCTGCTTGTCGTACATTTTGACCTTTTCTATGCTCGGGTTTTATGAGCACATTTTCATCACCCATAATCTCTACTTGCTCTTGCATAATGACGGTATCAGTGGTTTTGGGCATGACTGCGCCTGTCATTATGCGTGTTACATGACCAGCCTTGTGTATATTAGTTGATGGTTTGCCTGCGTAAGCTGTCCCGCAGACTGCATAGCTTTGTGATGATTGTGTAGGCAAGTCATCGCCTGATATCGCATAACCATCCATAGCTGAGTTTGTATGTGAGGGTACGTCTATTGGGGAGTGAATATCCTCTGCTAAATATCGACCTAGACAACTGCGCAAATCGAGTTTTTCTGATTTTGTAATGGGGGTGATTTTTTGAGTGATGATTTCTCGCGCGTCATTAACACTGATGGCATCAGCCTCAAACGCATCGGCACAGCTGGTTTGTTTTTTTTGGGTCATTATTGTATTTCGTGTAAGGTTTTCATTTTCATTTTCATTTTTATGTTGATTATGTTTGTCTCAATAAAATCTGCAATCTGTTGGGGGGCATTCAAATCTAATTGCATAGGAGTTTCTTGGTCTTCTAGCGGGTGATCAAGTGCAATGGCAATAATATTATCATCATTAGGATAAATATAGGGTTTATCCAAAGCTTTACGGTGTAGCTCGATTTTGGGTAAGTCGGCGAGCTTAAAACCTTCTACCAAAATTAAATCTAAGCCTTTTGTATGAATATTTTTTAATGCATCTTCTAAGGTTGGCTCTTCTTCATTATCTGGGTGTTCGATAATAATAGCGGTGCGCTTGCGTGACGCGACAACGATTTTGGTCGCACCTGACTGGCGTAACTCGTAGCTATCTTTTTTGGGGTGGTCAATATCAATATTGTGATGTGCGTGTTTAACCACGCCAATGCGAATACCTTTATTTTTAAGCAAAGGTATAATTTTGCAGAGTAGGGTGGTTTTACCCGTGCCACTGTAGGCAGCAAAACCAAGTAAAGGGACTGGTGATTTAATCATTTATTGAATATTTAACCTAGTTGTTCTTTCTTGTTTATATTAAAAAATGCATCGGGTTGATCAGAGAAATCTACTTTAATAAGTTCGTGTTGGGCATACCAAAGGTCAATTTTACGATCACCTTTTGCTAAGAATGTTTCTAAACTATCAATCAATGTAACAGGGATGAGTGCATGAACAGGCTGTAACCATTCGCCATCGTGAGCGACGGCGACACAGTTAGAAATATCATAAGAGATGTCAAAAGCATTAAGTTTCATGATCATACGTGAGACAAGATCAAGCGGTAGAGATGGCCCATCGCAAGGTAGCGTTACGATGTAATCCGTTTTGACAGTTTTCATGGCGGTCGCAAAACCAGCCAAAGGCCCTTGAAAGTCACTCATTTCATCACTAATAATCGTGTAGCCATAGTTGGCATAGGTTTCTTGATTGCGGTTAGCATTAATTACAATTTCAGCAACTTGAGGTTGAATGCGTTCAATCACGTGCTGAATTAGTGGTTTGTTTTTGTAAATCACAAGACCTTTATCTTGCCCTTCAAGGCGGCGACCTTTCCCACCTGCGAGAATGACTGCGGTGATGTTTTTCTTATCTATGTTCATGCTTTTAGTTTGTTGCTCGTGTTTGGAAAGAGCGAAACATTATCATGCGCTGAATTTACGTGATCAGCAATTTCAAAAACTTTTCCTTTCTCAAGTAATAAGCGTTTGTCCATAGTTTGACTAAAGTGATTAACATCATGACTGGCGATAAGTAATGCCGTCCCGCTGTCTTTAAATCGGCGTAATAATTCCTCGGTTGATCGGCGAGATTCTTCATCCATATTGGCGGTTGGTTCGTCTAATAGCAAAATACTAGGCTGTTTTAGCCACGCCTGTGCTAAAGCGACGCGTTGCCTTTCACCGCCTGATAAACATTTAGCCGAGGTTTCTGCTCGGTGTTCTAAGTTAGCCCATTTTAAGGCTTGTGTGATTTGATGGTTTGCTTTTGAACCTAGCTGCTTGTCATTAAGTGCGTATCTTAAATTTCGTGTCACGCTACCATCAAACATATAGGGTTCTTGATATAAGTACATGACTTGTCGGCGAATAAGTTTATTAGCTTTTTTCCATGAGAGCGACTCAAAGCCAGTGGCTACGGTGGCAGAATTAGGTTTGAGCATACCTGCAAGAATACGCAATAACGTTGATTTACCTGAACCATTGTGACCCGTCAGTAGAACACACTTTCCACCTTTGAGTTCAATCTCTGCGCTGTCTAGTATGGTTTTTGAGTTTTTTCTATCCGTAAAAATCCCAAGATGTTTTTTAGCGTAATACTTATTTATATTGCTAAATTGGATATGGGTGAGGATTTTATCAGTCATGTACGAATGCTTCCTTTACCTTGCATATATTGCAAACTCATTGTCAAAATAAAGGCCATTGAAACAAGAATAATCCCAAGGGCGATGCCTTGTGCAAATTCACCTTTGCTGGTTTCCATGGCTATTGCGGTGGGGATGTTTCGCGTACTGTTTAAAATGTTTCCGCCAAGCATCATTGAAGCACCAACCTCGGCAATTATGCGCCCATAACCTGCTAATAATGCCCCGAGTAAGCCGAAACGAACTTCTTTCATGATAATAAAAAATGCACTTAATGGGTTTCTCCCCAGTGTTCTTGCCGTATCCCATGCCCGTATTTCAACGGATTGAAATGCAGAGTGACTCATCGCCACTAAAATAGGAAAACTCAAGGCTATTTGACCAATCACCATAGCTGTTTGACTAAAAAGTAATTTCCATTCACCTAAAGGGCCTTGTCGAGAGAGCACTATATAAAGGGTTAAACCAACAACAACAGCAGGCACAGCCAACAAGGTATTGAAAATAGAAATTAATAAGCGCCTACCGGGGAAGTCTGCATAGGCTAATGTAAAACCAATAAGCACAGCAGGAATCATTGCGATTATTATTGCGGTAGTAGATATGCGAAAAGAGATGCCAATAATACCCCATAGTTCGGCATCTCCGCTAAACAATAGGGCAATAGCTTCTAAGATTGTACTTGATACTGATTCCATATTTGGAGTTCTATTTTTGTGCCTTTAATCCTAAGTAGGGGGGAATGGCTGGTGTGGAGGAGCTAGATGGATTTTAGTTCTAGTTATTTTCCACAGTTGCCTTTGCAATTCTAGCGGCATTAGGTGTAAATAAGGCTTTACCTGCAATTTTAAATTGGCCAATTAAATGCTGACCTTTATTTGATGTTATCCAATCCATTAAAGCCAGAGCGCCTGACGTATTTAAATCGGGGTATTTCTTTGAGCTAACAGCAATAATGCCATAAGGATTAAACAAAACAGAATCCCCTTCAAAGGCTATTTTTAAAGGTGACTTTTTTGAATAGGCCAGCCAAGTTCCACGATCAGTTAGGGTGTAAGCATCCATTTCGCCGGCTATTTGTAAAACTTTTCCCATCCCTTGACCTGCCTCACGATACCATTTTTCATTGTTGGTTCTTATGTCAATTTTTGCAGCTTCCCATAAAGCAATCTCTTTCTTGTGTGTGCCAGAGTCGTCTCCGCGAGATACAAAAATACTCTTTGAGTGAGCTATTTTCTCTGATGCTTCTTTCGCTGACTTTGCCATTGAAAGTTTTGCAGGGTCGTTTGATGGGCCAACAATCACAAAATCGTTATACATAACATCAAATCGTGAATCACCATCACCATCAGCCATAAATTTATTTTCAGCAGTTTTTGCATGCACAAGTAGTACATCAACATCACCATCGCGGCCCATGCGTAATGCTTTGCCTGTGCCTACTGCGATTGTGTGTACCTTATAGCCCGTGTCTTTTTCAAATTGAGGTAGTAAGACGTTTAATAATCCAGAGTTTTCTGTGCTGGTTGTTGTGGCGAGTTTAATAATTTTATTCTTTATGTTCTCTGTCGCTGTTTGAGAAAAAGCAGGATGAATAGATAATAATAAGGAAGCGAGAAGTAGTATCTTTGAAAAGCAGGGTAGAGAGGTTTTGAACATTGATAACATTAACGTTGCCTAGTGAGTTAATAAAAGGTTTACACTTTATGATTCTGCAAATACAGTGCCAAAACTAGGTGTATTGTGCAGAATTTATTAATATAGTCTAAAAGTAAGCTAAAGTAGGAATACTTATTTTCTCTATTCTCATATTGTTACTAATATGACGTAAAAAGAGTATAGGATAAAAACCAATAGGGTCAAATTGTCCCGATGTTAAAATTAAAATGGAAGTTTTTGAAGCATGAGTGTAGCAGCAATAAAAACAGATGAACTATCAGATGCAACTAAAAAAGTATCTGGCTTTAAACGCCACTCAGTTTTAATTGTTGATGATGAACCTGGTATTCGAAGTTTTTTGCAAAAAGGATTAGAGAAACTTTTTGGATTAGTGGAAGTGGCCGAAGATGTTGAATCTGCCGAAGAACTCCGTCAGCGTTGTAATTTTGATCTCATTATTTCAGATATTCGCTTGCCGGGTATGTCAGGTGTAGATTGGGTGACTGAGCTACGTCAACAAGGTTGTACAGCATCTGTTATCTTCATAACGGCGCACGCCAGTTTAGAAACGGCAATAGCAGCATTACGAGCAGGTGCAAGTGACTTTATTATGAAGCCATTTCGTATGGATCAAATGATGGCATCTATCGAAGGTTGCCTTGCGCATCAACAGGTTCAGCGTGAAAATGTGGTCTTAAAACGCCAAGTTGATCAGATTTATGAAAGTGGCATGATTGGCTCTTGCGATACCATGCAAAGTGTTTGTGATGTGATTAAATCCATCGCGCCGATGCCAACCACGGTGTTGATAGAAGGCGAGTCAGGCACGGGTAAAGAATTAGCCGCACGTGCACTGCATCGCTGGAGCGGACGAAAAGGCACTTTTGTACCCGTAAACTGTGGTGCGATTTCAGAAGAGTTAATGGAAAGCGAGTTCTTTGGTCATACTAAAGGTGCCTTCACAGGCGCGCAAAATACCCGAGAGGGGCTTTTTACCTATGCCAATAACGGCACATTATTCTTGGATGAAATTGGTGAAATGCCAATGTCGATGCAGGTGCATTTATTGCGCGTATTAGAAGAACGTGTGATACGCCCTGTTGGTTCTAACCGAGAAATCCCGATTGATGTGCGAATCATCGCGGCGACCAATCGTAACCTTGCCAAACAAGTAGAAAAGAAAGAATTCCGAGAAGATTTATTCTATCGTTTAAATGTAGTGAATGTTCGAATGCCACCCCTACGAGAACGTATGGATGATTTACCTGCGCTAGTGCAACACTTCGCAACGAAGCTTTCAGCAGATTTGGGCTTGCCAGAACCTTCAATTACGGGTGATGATTTATTTAACCTGCGTGCTTATGAATGGCCTGGCAATATCCGTGAGCTTAAAAATGTGATTGAACGCTGCCTGCTTTTAAAACAAACACCAGGTCAGTGTTTAACGGGTAATGCAGTAGAGCAATCTGTAGCAAGCAATCCACAAACAGATGCCAATATTTATCAATTAGATCAAATTGAGAAGAATCATATTCTAAAAGTATTAGCGTTGGAAAATGGTAATAAATCAGCAGCAGCTAGATTGCTAGGTGTATCAAGAAAGACCTTAGAGCGTAAAGTAAAGGCTTGGAATGCAGCTGACTAGAAAAAGTCCCCTCTCCCCAGCGGGGGGAGGGTTAGGGAGGGGGAAGAAATGCTAAAACGAAGAAAAATAGTGGGAACCCCCCCTTTTTTATATGCCACCCCCCCTCTTTTTCGATGTTTTGTAAGTAAATGGGCTAAAAAAGGTATTAGAAAAGAGCTTGTAAAGGGCTGTTTGTCATACAAAACCCCAAGCCGAGCGTATACGAGACCATGTTGGAGCGTAGCGACGACTGCCCGTAGGGTGCATAAAATGCATAAAAAGAGGGGGGGTGACCTCAATAAATATCGTTTTTTAAAAGAAAATGTTGCCGTATGAGTTTTTTTACACAGTTCCGCGATGCAATTCGTCATAAAGTCCGTTACAAACTTCTTTTACTGGTGTTATTTCCCATATTGTTGATTATGCCTGTTGCTTTAGCATTGGCAATTTACTGGGGCAAAACATTTACCTACGATCAACTCTTTTTAAAGGTGAATACCGACCTTGCTGTATCGCATGATGCCTTTAGTCGCATCCGCCAAGATTATTTGAATGAGTTAGAGCGCTTGGCAGAATCTTACTCCTTTCGTGCCGCACTTGAATCTGGTAATCAACAATCGGTTGTAAAGCAGGTTGATTTTTTAAGAGAGAAAATTGGGTTTTCATTCTTAAAAGTTGTACAAACGGGTAATCAATCTAATATTTTGAAAACTAGGCGAAATTCATCTGCATTGTTGAGCGCGCTAAATGGGCACGCAAGTTCAGGGGTAGAAATATACTCAGCACTAGAGCTGAAAACAGAAGATAAAAAGCTCTTTGATCTTGTTCAACTCCCCCTCGTAAAAACGCCACGAGCACGACCAAGCGGTAGAACGCTGGAAGACAGAGCAATGGTGATTCGCGCTCTTTATCCTGTAAAAGATTTTCATGGTGAAGTTGTGGTATTGCTAGATGGTGGTGTGTTGCTTAATGAAAACTTTCAGTTTGTAGATACGATTCGTGACTTAGCCTATGGCGAAGGAAGCTTGCCCAAAGGCAGTTTCGGAACAGTAACCGTATTTTTAGAAGATGTACGAATCTCCACAAACGTGCCGCTTAAAAAAGGTGAACGAGCCTTAGGTACGCGGGTATCAAATGAAGTAAGAACTAAAGTTCTAGATCACGGTATTACGTGGATCGACCGAGCCTTTGTGGTAAACGATTGGTATGTATCATCTTACGAGCCCATCATTGATATTGATGGAAATCGCGTAGGAATGCTGTACGCAGGTTTTTTAGAAAAACCTTTTCGTGATGAATTATGGCGTGCGCTTGGCGTGTTGGTATTAATGTTTTTAGGTTTGATGTTGCTATCTGCATGGGCTGCTATTCGAGGCGCGAGAAAAATATTTAAGCCAATAGAAAAAATGAGCGACGTGGTGCATTTGACCCAAGAAGGTGGTGCGAAACGCGTGGGTTTAATTGAATCGCAAGATGAACTGGGCACACTCTCGCATGAGTTTGATGATATGCTCGATCAGCTACAACAGCGCAACCAAGAGATTCAAAACTGGGCGGATTCATTAGAAGATAAAGTAGAATCACGCACGATTGAGCTAAAGAAAAAGAACACAGATTTAGAAAACTCCATCCAACTATTACGCCAAACACGCCAGCAATTAGTCGTCGCCGAAAAACTCGCTGCGCTGGGTGAGCTAACCGCAGGAGTGGCACATGAAATTAACAATCCTACCGCGGTAATGCTAGGAAATCTTGATGTGATGGTTGCAGAACTAGGGGATAACGCAGAGCCAGTTCAAAAAGAAATCGACTTAGTGATTGAGCAAATCTACCGAATTCGAGACATCATAGACCGCTTGCTTCAATACGCACATCCCGATGAATATTCGGGTTATATAAGTTTTGTAGAGGTGAATTCTTTAGTGATGGATACGCTTAAACTGGTAGGGCATTTGCGCAATGAAAGTAAGTTTGAAATTAAAACAGATCTAAAAGCCAGCCAAGTAGTAGAAATTAACCCTCAAGAATTACAACAAGTATTGGTTAATTTATTAGTAAATGCGATCCACGTTTTGCCCAATTCAAAAGGCGATATCATCATAAAAACACGCGATTGGAAAGATAAGGGTGTCGTGCTAAGCATTATCGATAACGGCAAAGGCATCGAAGAAAAGCACCTCAAACAAATCTTCAACCCCTTCTTCAGCACCAAAGGGCAGGGCGAAGGCACAGGGCTGGGCTTATCGATAAGTTACGGTTTAGTACGTCGATATGGTGGTAACATCACTGCAGAATCAGAGCTTGGAAAAGGTTCAGAGTTTTCAGTGTGGCTACTTTCAGAGCCACAAATGATGGAAGATGAAGAGGCCATCGCCGAGCAGCTGTTAGCGATTGAAGAGGTATCGATAGAAAATATAATAAAATAAAAATTGTAGTATGCTTTGGGTTGATATAAATAAAAGGTTGCTGGGCATGGATAATGTAAAGACTTTTAAGCGAAGCATAGAGTTGGTACTGCTAACACTTCTATCTATACTTTTCACCACAGTTTCTATAGCAAAAGAAGCCCGCTACCCCGAATTTGGCAACGGGCGAATTGAGCAAAAACTCGTTGAAGCTAAAGAGTATATGGTCTCATCGGCCAACCCTTATGCCAGTGAAGCAGGTATGAGAATTCTCGAAAAAGGCGGGTCGGCAATTGATGCTGCGATAGCCGTGCAAATGGTGCTTAATCTTGTAGAGCCAGAATCAAGTGGTATTGGTGGCGGTGCATTTTCTCTGTATTGGGATAATAAAAATAAAAAACTATCTAGCTATGATGGTCGCGAAAAAGCTCCTATGGCAGCGGATGCTAAACTCTTCCAAGAAAATGGCAAAAACATGAACTGGTGGGAAGCCTTAGCAGGTGGGCGTGCAGTAGGTGTGCCGGGTGTCGTTGCTATGATGGAAAAAGTTCATAAACAACACGGTAAACTTCCATGGGCAGTATTGTTTGACGATGCGATTAAATTATCAGAAGAAGGTTTTGAAATATCGCCTAAACTCGCAAAATCAATTACCAATAAAACCAATCCTGCGTTAGGGCGATACGAGAAAACATGGGAGTACTTTTTCCCATATGGAACGCCTATTGAAGCAGGTGCTATTAAGAAAAATCCCGAACTCGCGATGACTTTTAGGCGTATAGCGTTATTGGGTGCAAAGGGTTTTTACAAAGGTCAAATCGCGCTTGATATTGTGAATGCCGTACAATCAGCAGCCGATAATCCTGGGCTGTTAACGGCTAAAGATATGGCGATGTACGAAGCGATTGAACGTCCACCTGTTTGTGCCAAATATAAGATTTACAAAATATGCGGGATGGGGCCTCCAACATCGGGCGGTATGACCGTTATTCAAATTCTTAAATTACTCGAAGATAAAAATCTTGAAAAATACCCCGCGCTTTCAGTTGAAGCGGTTCATTTATTTACTCAAGCCTCAAAACTGGCTTATGCTGATCGAGCAAAGTACATGGCAGATGCAGACTTTGTAAACGTCCCTGTAGAAGGTCTAATCGATGAGGCTTATCTAGATGAGCGTTCAAGGTTAATTAATATTGAAAAGGATATGGGAAAAGCTAGTGCAGGTGTTCCGCATAATGCTGATCAAAACTGGAAAGTTTCCATATCACCAGAACAACCCAGCACGACGCATTTCAGCATTGTTGATAAGGAAGGTAATGGCTTTTCGATGACATCAAGCATAGAAATGGCATTTGGCTCGACAGTAATGGTTCGTGGTTTTTTATTGAATAACCAGCTTACAGATTTTTCTTTTAGTGAAGAAAAGGATGGAGAAAAAATAGCTAACCGTGTGCAAGCGGGGAAACGTCCCCGCAGTTCAATGTCGCCATTTATGGTATTTGATGAAGATGAAAACTTGGTCATGTTAATAGGTTCGCCTGGTGGTAGTCGCATTATCAATTATGTCGCAAAAACCATGTTGGGCGTTTTGGACTGGAAGATGGATATTCAAGAGGCAATTAGCCTGCCACATTTTGTAAATCGTAATGGTAATACTGATTTAGAAAAAGGCACAGAAGTTGTTCAATTAAAAACAGCGCTTGAGGCAAAGGGTCATAAAGTCAGTGTTAGGGGTTTAAATTCTGGTTTACACGGAATTGTGATTACAAAAGAAGGGCTACAAGGTGGGGCAGATCCGAGAAGAGTTGGGCGAGCTTTGGGAAAGTAATGTGTTTTAATCATCTCCCCAAACTAACTCTCCACAGCTCCCTAAATCATAACCACCTAAGCTTTCAGCCATCTGCTGGCTAGGTAAAGATTTCAGTTCACTAATAAATTCTTGAAATAGATGTCTAAACCAAATATTTCTAGGTAGGGCTAAATCAAAGGATTCCCAACCTAAACTGATAAAGCCTAAGCCAAATTCATTGGCGATGGAGCGTGTACCTGGTGCAATATCTGCTAAGTCCATAGCGATTGCGGCGGCGGCTTCTCTTTCAGTTTTCGCAATAGAGAATGCTTCCATTTCGCAATTTAATTGATCGGTGGTTTTATGGTAATGGCTTAGTACGTCTTGTAAAAAACGTTGTGCACCTGCACCTGTTTGGCGTTTTACCCAGCGAAATTGTGAATCGAAGAATGCTTCTGGTTGTTCGGAAAATTTTAAAACAGGTGGGCTGATAATCAAACCTTGCTCGCGTTGGAAGGCGCGAATCAGCACCCACTTTTTATGTTGTGCATGTTGTTGCAATAATGCGGGGTGGCGAAATTTGCTTTCTGCTTGTGGCCCCCAGTGAATCCCACACACGTCAATTCGTTGTGATTGCAATAAGTTTAAACCCAAGCCTGTGCCTGTGGGTGAATAACTTATTAGCGCGCGCGATCCCATATCAGATGCAAAATTATTGATCACGCGATAAAGCAACGGGTCGTCACTGCCTGCGATGACTAATTTGTCATTGAGCAAACCGCTGTGGGATGAATCTAGCATCCAGCGGTCAATCAGTTCGCGTGGGAACATCCATTTGCCGGTGACTTTGGTGGCGGGGATATGACCCTCATTAGCGAGCGAGTAGACTTTTTTCTCGTTTAATTGCAAGTATTCGGATACCTGTTTTACGCTTAGAAAGGGTGTAGAGAATGATAGGTTTTCGGGTTTGCTCATGATGCCTTCTTTAAGCTAGGTTTTAGCTTGCTTGGTTTTGCATCAAATTCAATTTGTTCTGCGCCGTTATAAACTAAAAAGTGTTTGCCTTTGGCGCGTGAGATTAAAATCACACCAATTTTTTGTGCGATTTCATACCCCATTTGCGTAGCACCAGAGCGCGATAGCAAAACAGGGATGCCCATTTGAGCGACTTTAATCACCATTTCGGATGTAAGCCTGCCGGTGGTGTAAAAGATTTTATCTGTGCCTTTAATATCGTGTAGCCACATATAGCCAGCGAGGGCATCGACGGCATTGTGTCTGCCAACATCTTCTACAAAACGTAAGATTTCAGTGCCGTGGCAAAGCGCACAACCATGAACCGCGCCCGCTTTTTTGTAAATTTCATTGTGTGCATTAAGGTTGCTTAATAAATCATAAATGAGCGATTGCTTGAGCGTAACTTTTGGGAGTTTAAGCTTGTCTAAACCATCCATCATATCGCCGTAAACCGTGCCTTGTCCGCAACCTGTGGTGACGGTTTTCTTGCTGAGTTTTTCATCCAGTTCAGCGATGATTTTATGGGTGGTGATGGCGACTGATTCTGTTTCCCAATCGACCTGAATGGCTTTTATATCTTCCATTTCTTTAACGAGGCGTTGGTTGCGTAACCAGCCTAAAACTAATAGTTCTGGCTGTGTCCCGAGGGTCATTAGGGTGACGATTTCGCGTTTGTCTAAATAGAGTGTGAGGGCGCGTTCGGCGGCGATATGCCCTGCGATAGTTTCCCCAAATTCATTCACACCATTGACGGCGTATGATGCGTCGAGTCCTGCGTCGGTGAGTTGTGGGGTTTTGGGCATTATTCTTTCTTCATTATTTTGTAATGGTTGTAGTGGTAAAGTTTTGTAGGTTGGTGTTGTTCATTAATCAAGCTATCCTTAACCACACCCTCTCCTTAGCCACCCGTAGCACTCATGTGGCGCATAATAATAGGCTGCTCATTGAGATTAAAATCATGACCTTTAGGCTTGAGTTGCATTGCGCCGATTATGGCTTGTTTAAGTGCTTCGTCGTCGTTGATAGAAGCATCAGGATTGGCACGAACCACTTTGCGTAAATCCAGCGAATGCTCTTGCCCTAAACACAACAGCAACATTCCTTCTGCTGTTACGCGTACACGGTTGCAGTCATCGCAAAAATTATGGCTGTGAGGCGAAATAAATCCGATACGACTTTGGTCATTATCAGCAAAGCGATAGTATTTAGCAGGTCCACCTGTTTGCTCGGTAGTGGCGGTTAAGCCGTAATGATTTTGCAAAAGGCTACGAAGATCATCGCTGGAATAATACGTTTTAGCACGATCATGGTCACCAATTTCACCCAGTGGCATTTCTTCGATAAAGCTAATATCCATATTGCGTGCACGCACATATTCGACCAGATCAATTATCTCATCATCGTTATGACCACGCATAATCACGGCATTGAGTTTGATCTTTTTAAAGCCTACTATTAGTGCAGCTTCGATACCTGCCAGTGTTTTTTCTAGCTTGCCGATACGCGTGATTTTTTTGAAACGATCAGCGCGTAGAGTATCTAGGCTAACATTAATGCGTGTAACGCCAGCATCTTTAAGCGGTAGGGCATATTTCTCTAAAAGTGTGCCATTGGTAGTGACGGTTAAATCTTTTAGATTTTCTTCTGAGCCTAATGCTTCAAATACGCTGAGAATATTACGGCGTGTCAATGGCTCTCCACCTGTAAGGCGAATTTTATTTACCCCTAAATCGATGAATGCTTTACCGATGCGATTCATTTCTTCTAGCGTTAATAACTGCTCACGTGGCACGAATTTCATGTCTTCTGACATGCAATAAACACATCGCAAATCACAGCGATCCGTGACTGATAATCGAACGTAAGTGACTTCGCGACCGAAGCGGTCAATGAGTTGGGGTTTGTTTGCGCTAGTTTTTATCATGTTTAATATTTTTTCAAAGGGATATCAGTATTTATAGTCTATGCCAAATAACATAGCAATAACTGTACCAGTTTAAAGTAATTTGTAAGGTAGTAAGACTGTAGCGAGGTTTTATAAATACTCACGGGTCTTTATATGAAGTTTAACTCGTATTATAGGTCTCTTTGTCTTCATGTTGGCAATAGTTAGCAATCAAAGTGGTACAAAATATACCGTTTATTCTTTGTCTATTTCTTATTGTAAAAATACAAAACAGCAAAAAAGTGGGGGGGTGGCAAGTTAATTGTGATTATTCTGTGATCTAGCACTGTTTTATTACCCTTTATTAATAATATTAGACGAAGTATCCAGAGTGGCATGCAATTTGCTCTTGCTAGAGTAATGACAAAAGAAACTCTCACCCCCGATTCTTCAAGCTTGCATGAAAACTATTCTCATGGTTTTCCTCATAGCTTTCCTGTGTCCGTAATTATGGAAAGCAAACCTTCCCAAAATAAATGGGTGGATGAGGTTTGGGATGGCGTGGGTATTGTTTCTCAATCTGGTACCACAAGAGATGATGTAAAAGTTATTGCGCAAGGTGAAGTAAAACAAGTTATCTACGGTGGCTTGAAACTTAATTTGCATCTTGATGAGTGTGAAAGCTATTACCACAATTTGATGTCCCCCAAACCCAGCTGTTTTATTGTTGCGCGCGAAGAAGATGAAGATGGAGAAGAGACAGATATTCCAATCCCCTTTTTAGTCACCATGAGTTTTGATGAGGCGCATGCCTATCTTGAGGGTGATGACATTGTTTATGCGGTGGATATACCGCCAGAGTTATACAGTTGGGTGGAGGGATACATTGTCGAAAATTACAGCGCAGAGAAAAGGATAAAGCGAAAACGTAAAGAGTGGAAGAAGGGCGAATAAATGACAAGTCCCCTCCACCTAGCAGGGGGAGGGTTAGGGAAGGGGTAGGTGTTCGAAGTGTATGAATGCCTTTGAGATTCTACCCTCTCCCCAGCCCTCTCCCTGCTAGGGCGAGGGAGCTTAAAAGCTTTGGTGAGTAAAGGAAAATTATGGCAGTAGAAAAGGAAGGGTTCGTATCGCGCTGGTCACGGCGTAAGCAAGAAGTTGTCAACGAAACGGCAGTTGAAGATTTGCCTGAAATTGTCGATGAGCCAGTCGATGAAGAAACGCTTGCCGAGCAAAGACTAGAAAAACTAAACGCTCTCACTGATGAAGATATGCCTGATATCGAAACCCTCAATGAAGATTCTGATTTTTCAGGTTTTATGTCAACAGGTGTGAGTGAAACGCTTCGTAAAATGGCGTTACAAAAATTATTTCAAGGTAAGAGCTATAACATTCGCGATGGTTTGGATGAGTACGATGGTGATTACACCTCCTTTGAAAAGCTAGACCCGAGCATCATCACCTGCGACATGAAGCATATTATTGAGGTGGAAGCAGAAAAAGCACGCCTAGCAAAAGAAGAGCAGGAAAAGGAAGAGCTATTAAAAGCCGAAGAGGGTGAAATCGCAGAGCTTGAAGATACTTTTGATGAAGTAGGCAAAGAAGATAAAGAATCAAAGGATAACGATGAGAATGAAACTATGGTAGCAGAAGCAGTAGATTTGGATGTTAATGACATTGAATACGATGAAATGGAACTGGATGATATTGAGGGTGAAGGTGAAGACGTATGAGTTTTGCATCAGCCAGTAATATAGAAGCACGCGATATCGCCTACGCTGCCAGTGAAAAATTAAAACCCGAAGCGACCTCGGTCGTTGAATATCAGTCACGCGGTCAAGTCGTGGTGATTGGTGATACACAGGCATTAAAAAACTTGGGCGAACTACCAAGAAACTTGAGCAAAGCAGTGCTGGAATATAAAGGGCAATCACCTAAATCTGATATTTCTATTGAGGGCGCTTTGGGTCAGTTTGTCGTGACAATCGCTGATCAAGAGATTAAAGCAGACTTGGTTTTAGATTTAACGCCAGAGCCTTTATTGTCAATGGGGCTAAAACCACCCGGGTATTTCACCGCAAATCCAAATGATAATTTTCAATCTATAAAAGATGAGTTGGCAGAGTTGGTTGGCACATTCGAGAAGCCAAAATATTTTGATTATGATCCGTCAATTTGTGCGCACGGTCGTTCAGGCAAGTCTGGTTGTACGCGCTGTATTGATGCTTGCCCTGCCGAGGCGATTACCTCATTAATTGATACGATAAAAGTTGATGCCTCGCGTTGTCAGGGTGGCGGTGTCTGCGCCACGGTTTGTCCGTCGGGCGCAATTACCTATGCCTACCCTAAGCCCAAAGATTTACTCACCCATGTTCGCACTTTAATTCTGACTTACTTAAAAGCAGGCTTGCCTAATGGTGTGTCAAAACCAGATTTAGTTTTTGTTAGTGAAGAAGAGCAAACGCGCGCAGAGCATATTTTACCTGCCGCATTGGTGATTGCCGTCGAAGAGGTGGCAAGTGTTGGCCCTGATATTTGGTTGTCTGCTTTGGCGTGGGGTGCGAAATCTGTTCGCATGTTTGATTTAGGTGATGCGGATGGCAGTGGTAATAATCGAATACCAAAATCATCGCGCGATGCCTTAGATTTACACTTGGAGATGACACAAAGTATTTTAACGGCTGCGGGTTATCCTGCTAGTGCATTGTTGGTGATTACTGATCCTAGTGAACTTATCACCAGCAAAGCCATGCCAGAATTTGATTTGGCAACACATGCGCCGATTACAGGAAAACGCCAAGCCTTTTACATGGCGTTGGATCATCTTGTCGCTAAATCAGAAGATGCTAAAGCATCCACGCCATTACCAGAAGGTTCTATTTTTGGTGAAGTTTCTGTTGATAAAGAAAGTTGTACTTTATGTATGGCATGCGTGAGTGCCTGCCCAGCGAATGCATTGCAAGACGGCAATGAAAAACCCATGCTCAGTTTGGTCGAAACCAATTGCTTGCAGTGTGGTGTGTGTGTGAATACCTGCCCTGAAAATGCAATGACTTTATCGCCGCGTATCTTGCTTGATTTTGAGGTGCGCAAAAAACCTCGTATGTTGAATGAGGAAGAGCCGTTTTGTTGTATTTCCTGCGGTAAGCCTTTTGCAACCAAGTCGGGTATTACCACCATTCTTGAGAAGTTATCTGGTCATTCGATGTTTGCTGATGATAGATCGAAGAACCGTTTGAAGATGTGTGAGGATTGTCGAGTGAGAGATATGATGGAGGATCCAGATGTCGACTTTTAGTGCTCATCCAGAGTTTCTTTCATTTGCTCCAGCGGCTCATTTTGTTCCAGCGCGGCGTTGCTCTCGTGCTCGAATGGTCACGTATTATTATACGCTCACATTCTGTGCGCCTTCATTTGTAAAAAGTAGCCTTGCACTGCTTCAAAATATAAATACTCTGAATAATCACTACCTATTGAATAATGAATGTATAAATAATACAAAACCTCGAAAAAGAGGGGGGGTGGCATATAAAAAAGGCTTAAAAGCATCCTTTTTGTCCCTTTTTAATCATTGTTTTTCATACTGGGACATTCTGTATCTCGCTAAATTGGGTAATAGCGTCAAAACCCTTGGTCAAATCACTCCCTTATTGTCATTTTTCTCTCCTGATGAATGGCACGGGTGTTGCATTAAAGACAATAACGATAGAAAAGGAAATCTATGTCGCTACAACAAACACAAGCCTCACCTCTTGAAGAGAATCTCATTGAGAACGTCATTCCGTTTGCACATGAACTGTCAGATGGGGTTGCTTCGATGAGTGAAAGTACCGGTTCTAATCAAGAGCAGTCTAGCGTAGAGCAACAGTACAGGGCATCGGCATACAGTATTTTAGCAGCGCTTCTTCGTAAAGTGCCAACGGTTGAAGTGCTTGAGCACGTAGCAAACTTTTCTCAAGTGGGAGTTGATGAGGATGAGTTATTACTGTCCATGTCAACTTTAGGTTTGGCAGCAAAGTCGAGTGAGTTATCTGCGATAGACGATGAATACCATGACTTGTTTATTGGCTTGGGTCGCGGGGAGTTAGTCCCTTATGGCTCATGGTATCTCACAGGGTATTTGATGGAAAAGCCATTAAGTATTTTAAGAGATGATCTTGTCGCGTTAGGTTTTGAACGCGATGAAAATATCGTAGAGCCAGAGGATCACGTAGCGGCATTGTGCGAAGTTATGTCGCTATTAATAAGTGATGAAGAAGTCAGTGCAGAAACACAAACTATATTTTTTGAAAAACACATGAGTCCTTGGATGGATCGTTTTTATAGTGATCTATCAGAGGCAGAGTCAGCCGTATTTTATCGTGCAGTAGGACGATTTGGATCGGCATTTTTGAATTTAGAAAAACAATATTTATTGGTGTAACTAACGACGGATTGTTTTAGTTGGTTGCAATCACAAATACCGCAATGAAAGGAGATGGAAAAATGAAAGAACTGAAGAAATACGCTGAAGCAAAGCTAAGCAGACGAAAGTTTCTAAGTGGTGGCGCAATTTTAAGTGCTAGTGCCGTTGCGGTTGCAATCGCCCCAAGTACAGTAGCTGCAGCGACAAAAGTAGAGCCTACTAAAGTAACTAAGAAAGATGAAGGCTACCAACTCACACAACACATTGCTGATTACTACAAATCAGCCGCGTTATAAAAGGGAGTAGATTGATATGAAATTAACCAAGACTTCTAATAAGGTTATTGATAGTTCCCTCATTGATAAGAAAGGCAGTGCGCAAAAAGCGGCAGGCGAAGCATTAACGCGTCGTCAGTTTTTACGCAACTCAACCTTGATGGCAGGTGGTGCAGCACTCGGCACAACATTAGCACCCGGAATGATGAAAAAAGCCGAAGCGGCAGGTAGTGCTACAGGCGACATCAAACGTGTTAAAACAATATGTACGCATTGCTCAGTAGGTTGTGGCGTTATCGCCGAAGTTCAAAACGGTGTGTGGACTGGTCAAGAGCCAGCACTAGATCATCCGTTTAATAAAGGCGCACATTGTGCCAAAGGCGCGGCGATTCGTGAGCATGGTCACGGTGAGCGTCGTTTAAAACATCCCACTAAATTGGTTGATGGTAAATGGAAGAAAGTTTCATGGGATCAAGCAATCAATGAAATTGGCGATAAATTACTCAGCATTCGTAAAGAATCAGGCCCAGATTCGGTTTACTGGCTAGGTTCTGCAAAACACAGTAACGAGCAAGCCTATTTATTCCGTAAAATGGCAGGCATGTGGGGCACAAATAACGTAGATCATCAGGCGCGTATCTGTCACTCAACCACGGTTGCAGGTGTAGCAAACACATGGGGTTATGGCGCGATGACTAACTCCTATAACGATATTCACAATTCTAAAGCCGTATTGCTGATTGGTTCAAATCCTGCGGAAGCACATCCTGTTTCGTTACTTCATATTATGAAAGCGAAGGAAGAAAACAATGCGCCAATTATTGTAATTGATCCTCGTTTCACAAGAACAGCAGCACATGCAGATCACTTCTTACAGATTCGCCCAGGTACAGACGTTCCAATTATTTGGGGCATGATGTGGCATATCTTTAAAAATGGCTGGGAAGACAAGTCATTTATAAAACAGCGTGTTTATGGCATGGAAGAAGTCATGAAAGAAGTTGCTAAATGGGATCCGGCTGAAGTTGAGCGCGTAACAGGGGTTCCAGAGCACAAAGTTAAAGCGGCAACACAAGCAATGGCTAAAAATCGCCCAGGTACCTTTATTTGGTGTATGGGTGGAACACAGCATACGATTGGTAATAACAATACACGTGCTTATTGTACCTTCCAGCTTGCACTCGGAAACATGGGTGTTTCAGGCGGTGGAGCTAACATCTTCCGTGGTCACGATAATGTACAAGGAGCGACAGACTTAGGTGTGTTAGCGAATACTTTGCCTGGTTACTACGGACTAAAACCAGGCTCATGGAAACATTGGGCGCGCGTTTGGGATTTGGATTACGATTGGATTAAAGGTCAGTTTGATACAGGTAGTTACGAGAAAAAAGGCGACAAAGATGTTCATGTAATGAACACCAAAGGTATTCCCGTTTCTCGCTGGATCGACGGAGTTTTAGAAGACAAGAAAAACATCGGTCAAAAAGATAATCTTCGTGCCATGATTTTCTGGGGGCATGCTCCAAACAGTCAAACCCGTGGCGCTGAAATGAAAAAGGCCATGGAAAAGTTAGATATGATGGTCATAGTCGATCCTTATCCAACCGTTTCTGCGGTTATGAGCGATCGTAAAGACGGCGTTTATCTATTACCTGCTTCGACGCAGATGGAAACGTATGGTTCTGTAACAGCATCGAATCGTTCATTCCAGTGGCGCGATAAGGTTATGGATCCATTATTTGAATCTTTGCCTGATCATACGATCATGTATAAACTTGCGAAAAAGTTGGGTATTGATAAGCAACTTCTTAAGCACATTGAAGTTAAAAATGACGAGCCAGTGGTTGAAGATATCCTCCGCGAAATCAATCGTGGTATGTGGACGATTGGTTATACTGGTCAAAGTCCAGAGCGTTTAAAGAAACAACAAGCTAACTGGGGAGACTTTGATTTCACCAGTTTGAAAGCCGAAGGTGGCGCTTGTGATGGTGAGTTTTACGGTCTACCTTGGCCTTGTTGGGGTACGCCAGAAATGAAGCATCCTGGTACACCTAATTTATACGATGGAAGTACATCAGTTGCCGAGGGAGGTTTAACCTTCCGTGCAAGATTTGGTGTAGAACGAAACGGTGTTAATTTATTAGCCGAAGGATTCCATTCGGCAGGTTCGGAAATTAAAGATGGTTACCCAGAGTTTAAGGCCGACATGCTTAAGAAGCTAGGTTGGTGGGATGACTTAACCGCTGATGAAAAGAAGGCGGCAGAAGGCAAGAACTGGAAAACCGATCTATCAGGTGGAATTCAGCGCGTAGCGATTAAGCACGGTTGTGCGCCATTCGGTAACGCTAAGGCTAGAGTGAATGTTTGGACCTTTCCAGACCCCATTCCAATACATCGTGAGCCTCTATATACCAGTCGTCGTGACTTGGTGGCGAAATATCCAACCTATGAAGATCGTAAGTCATTCTGGCGTTTACCAACACGTTATGGCTCGATTCAGGCAAAGGATTATTCGAAAGACTTCCCAATTATTCTTACCTCAGGACGTTTGGTGGAATATGAAGGTGGTGGAGACGAGACGCGTTCGAATCCTTGGTTGGCAGAGCTACAGCAAGATATGTTTGTAGAAATACATCCACGTGATGCAAATAATGCAGGGATCAAAGATGGTAACGATGTTTGGTTAGAGACACCTGAAGGTTCTAAAATCAAAATTAAGGCACAGGTGACACGCCGAGTAGAATCTGGCGTAGCATTCTCGCCCTTCCACTTTGGTGGGCATTACCAAGGCAAGGACTTGCGGGATAAGTACCCTAAAGGGGCTGATCCTTATGTGCTAGGTGAAGCCATCAATACCGCCATGACCTATGGTTATGATTCCGTAACACAGATGCAGGAAACAAAATGTTCTCTGTGCAAAATAAGCAAAGCGTAAGCGAGGAGAAAAGAAAATGGCTAATGTAAAATTTTATTGCGACTCAGAACGCTGTATTGAATGTAACGGTTGTGTTACGGCTTGTAAAAATGAGAATGATGTTCCGTGGGGTGTAAACCGTCGTCGAGTAGTAACGGTGAAAGATGGCGAACCTGGTGAGCGTTCATTGTCAGTTGCTTGTATGCATTGTTCCGATGCACCTTGTGCGGCAGTTTGTCCGGTTGATTGTTTTTATACTACCGATAACGGCATTGTGTTACACGATAAAGAAACGTGTATTGGTTGTGGTTATTGTTCGTATGCTTGTCCATTTGGTGCGCCTCAGTTCCCAGAGTCTGGAGCATTTGCATCAAAAGGTAAGATGGATAAATGTACTTTCTGTGCCGGTGGCCCTGAAGAAACAGGTAGCGCAGAAGAATATGAAAAATATGGTGCGAATCGTATTGCAGAAGGCAAGCTACCCTTGTGTGCAGAGATGTGTGCCACCAAAGCCTTGTTAGCAGGTGATGCGAATGTGGTATCTGATATTTACCGCCAGCGTGTTATCAATAGAAGTATGTCAACTTTGGCTTCAAATGTAAGGGTTCAGAAGGACTTCTTAGGATCTTCTCCTGACCTTACAGGGAAAGCTACAAAGTAGAAAATTCTCTCTTCCTATTAAAGGGGAGAGAGTCTTAAAAGAATCCTTACCTCCTAGTTGGGATCTTGTACTGCCTTTTCGTGACTCTCCTGTCTAGCGGGAGGGTAGTACATTTATTAAAGGAACGTACATGTAGTAATTTCAACACACTAACTTGCCTTATTACGTCAGGTCAAATGATCACAATCGTTGTATAGAGAGTGACTATGCGCCTCTTGAGATCATCTGACCTGACATGATAATTCTACGTTAGAGCGCCGAACTTATTACATGTACATTCCTAGCCTTTGTTCGTGAGTTAAATATTTACTTATCTGAACAAAGGCTTTTTTTGTATTAGTTTGGAGAAACTATATGAATGCAATTAAGCGTTTATCATTAAGAAAACTTCTATTCTCATTTTTTCTGTTATCAATGTTGATATCTGTGCTTTCGTTTTCATCGTTTGCTCATGCAGATGAAAAGCTTGGGAATAATAGTAATACCGTTAACCAACAAATAGGCGTTAAAAGCCCTGCAACTGATCTTTGGCGAGCTGTTAGGCAAAGGGAGTTTAAAGGCTCGGATGCCTTATCTAGTTCTACACAAGCTAGGAGTTTGGGTGCTAATCAATTCATCAACATAAAGGGTCAAGAGTGGCGTAACTTTAGAATGGGGCAGTTAGTGCCTTATGGTGCATACCTTTTAGGCGGTGTGCTCTTGGTGCTTGTCCTATTTCGTTTAATTAGAGGAAAGATAAAAATAAAATCGGGACGTTCTGGAAAGAAAATTAAACGCTTCAGTGGTTTTCAGCGCTTTGTACATTGGTCAGTGGCAATCTTATTTGTGATATTAGGTATTACGGGTACATTGCTTACGTTTGGTAAGTCTGGTTTGATTCCAATTATTGGCAGTCAAGCTTTTGGTACAGTAGCGGGTGTAGGAAAGTTCATCCACGACTATTTAGGCCCTGTTTTCGGAATTATGCTTTTTATTATGTTGTTTACCTTCATCAAAGGAAACTTTGGTAATTGGACAGATGTTAAATGGTTCTTTAAAGGTGGAGGAATGTTCGGTGGACATGCCAGTGCAGGACGCTACAACGGTGGTGAAAAAGCATGGTTTTGGTTAGCAATATTGGCTGGTGCTGTTGTCGTTGTTAGTGGTGTGGTTCTAAGTTTCCCATATTTTGATCAAACAAGAGAGGATCTACAATTATCACACCTAGTACATGCTATTGGCGGTATAGGTTTATTAGCCGCATCATTTGGTCATATTTTCATGGGTACGGTTGCTATGGAAGGCGCGTATGAAGCCATGAGAACAGGTTACTGTGATGAGAACTGGGCAAAAGAACACCATGATCTTTGGTATGAAGATTTACAAAAGCAGGGAATAGTTGGTGGCTCTTCTGGATTTTCGGGCGCAGCAGTTGCTGGTGCTGGAGCGGTTGCAACTGGCGCGATGTTAAAAGAAGAATCCTCTTCTGGTAGCAGTAACGTCTCTGCGCAAAGTTTGATGGGCTCATCGTCAGATAAAGACTCCTCATCTGCTGGCTCTATAAGTAAAGGATCATCAATAGAAAATTCAACTAAGGCATCGGCTTCAACTTCAACCCCGTCTGCTTCTTCTGCCAAAGCATCTTCTTCGAATTCAGGGCAAGCGGATAACTTGAAAAAAATTGAAGGTATAGGCCCAAAGATTGAAGAGCTCCTTAATACTGCAGGCATCACAACTTTTTCTGCGCTAAGCAATTCACAATACGATGATCTAAAAGCGATTCTTAATGATGCAGGACCACGCTATAAAATGCACAACCCTAAAACATGGCCTCAACAGGCTGAGTTAGCAGGTAAAGGTGCTTGGGATGAACTAAGTGATTTACAAGATCGTCTTTTAGGTGGTCGAGAATAACAGTTAAGCTATTCATTAAAGCCTGCAAATACGCAGGCTTTTTTTATCCTTAATAAATAAGAAAATACCTTTTTATTTACTGGTTATGTACTACTATTAATGAAAAATAAATTAATAATATTAAAATCAAATTTAAAATTACCGCAAACCGCTAAGGAGTATATCAATGCAAAAATCACTGCATCTTGATCCCGCTAAATGTACGGGATGTCTGCAATGCGAAATGGCTTGTTCTTACGAAAAGCTGGGTGAATTCAACCCGTCGCGTTCCCTGATCAAAGTTTTCACTTTCCATGAAGAAGGACGTTTCGCACCTTACACTTGTACACAATGTGATGAGGCTTGGTGTATGCGAACTTGCCCTGTCGATGCAATTACCGTCGACATGGCAACGGGTGCAAAACTAGTTGCCGATGATAAATGTGTCGGCTGTAAAGTCTGCACAATCTCTTGTCCATTCGGTACGATTAACTACGTGCAAGAAACAGGAAAAGTTGCTAAATGTGACCTTTGTGGTGGCGATCCTGAGTGTGCAAAAGCTTGCCCAACCGAAGCGATTGTTTTTATTGATTCAAATGCACATGGATATGATCGTATGAAAGCCTTTGCAGAAAAGTCACTACCTAGCGCTAACGCGACATAAACACAGGAGGAATACATAATGTCTTGGACAAAAAAAATATTACGCGTAAACCTCACTGAAGGTACATGCACACCCGAACCACTCAATATGGAATGGGCGAATGATTATTTAGGTCAACGTGGTTTGGCAACAAAATACTTGGTAGAAGAGACGGATCCTAAGGTTGATCCGTTATCACCAGACAATAAAATGATAATGGCGACAGGGCCATTAACGGGCACGATGGCATCAACGGCTGGTCGTTATTCTGTTATTACTAAAGGGCCATTGACGGGTGCGATTGCCTGTTCAAATTCTGGTGGATTTATTGGTAATGAATTTAAAAATGCTGGCTGGGATATGATTATCTTTGAAGGTAAGTCACCTACACCAGTATATTTGTATATCGAAAATGATTTAACTGACTTACGCGATGCTAGCCATTTATGGGGTAAATCAGCTTGGGAGGCTGATGAAATGCTTCATAAAGATCATCAAGACCCTAATCTTAAAATTGCCGTTGTTGGTCGTCCAGCAGAAGCGGGTTGTTTGTTCTCAGCCATTGTAAATGATTTGCATCGTGCGGCGGGTCGTTCGGGTGTCGGTACGGTAATGGCATCTAAAAATCTTAAAGCAGTTGCAGTGCGTGGTACTTTAGGTGTCGCGGCACCACAAGACCCTGATGCTTTCTTTGAGGCAGTAGCTGATGGCAAAGAAGTTTTAGCTGAAAATGCGGTTACAGGTCAAGGCTTGCCAACCTACGGCACGCAAGTCTTGATGAATGTTATAAACAGTGTGGGTGGCTTACCTGCTCATAATATGCGTGATGTAGGCTTTGATAAAGCAGAGAATATTTCTGGTGAGGCGATGCATGAACCACGCGCGAGTGATGGCAAAGCAAACCTGACCACCAACGGCGCTTGTTTTGGTTGTACCATTGCTTGTGGGCGTATCTCATCTATCGATAAAACACATTTCTCGATAAAAGATCAGGCTGATAAACCTCAATACCAAGGTTCATCAGGCGGGTTAGAATATGAAGCTGCATGGTCATTAGGCGCTGATACGGGTGTTGATGATTTAGACGCGCTAACCTATGTAAACTTCCTTTGTAATGAAGATGCGATTGACCCAATTACACTCGGTTGTACCATAGCGGCAGCTATGGAGCTGTTCGAAGATGGTAAAATCACATTGGAAGATACTGGTGGAATTGACCTACGCTTCGGTAATGCAAAAGCACTTGTAGAAGTGATTGAGCTAACTATAAGTGGTAAAGGTTTTGGTGCTGAAATTGGCCAAGGCTCTAAACGTCTTTGTGAAAAATACGGTGATCCTGATTTGTCGATGTCGGTTAAAGGCTTGGAGTTCCCAGCTTATGATCCACGTGGTATTCAAGGTATCGGCTTAAACTACGCCACCTCAAACCGTGGTGCGTGCCATGTGCGTGGTTACACTATTGCTTCTGAAGTTTTAGGTATTCCTGTTAAAACAGATCAAAATGATGCGGAAGGTAAGCCAGAGTTAGTAAAAGCTTTCCAAGATGCAACAGCATTGGTTGATTCGGCAGGTATTTGTTTATTCACCACATTTGCATGGGGCATGGATAATATTGCACCACAAATCGACGCGGCCTGTGAAGGTGATTGGAGCGTGGATAAATGTTTAGAAGCAGGCGAGCGTATCTGGAATTTGGAACGCATGTACAATAATGCAGCAGGCTTCACCAGTGATGATGACACTTTACCAAAACGTTTATTAAAAGAAGCAGTTAAATCAGGGCCAACGAAAGGTAATGTAAGTCGCTTGGGCGAAATGTTACCGAAGTATTATGAGATTCGTGGTTGGTCTGATAAGGGTATTCCATCTGCAGATACAATTAGCAGGCTCGGACTGTAATCAGTGTTATTACCATTTTTCTTCTATTAAAGGAGAGACTGATTAAGTCGATTATAATTTGGCGCAGTTTTAGCACGCTAGAAATAATTGGACTTGATTAGTTTCTCCTTTAGAAGGGAGGTGTTAAATTCTCAAATTTAGGAGTCCATAATGCGACATATCATAATTGGCGCAGGTCCTTGTGGCGTGGTTGCCGCAGAAACACTGCGCAAAGCAAACCCGATGGCAGACATTACCCTTATTGGTGATGAACCCGTGCCACCTTATTCAAGAATGGCAATCCCTTATTTATTGATTGAAAATATTGGTGAAGAAGGAACATATTTACGCTCAACTGAGCATTATGAAAAGCAAAATATCAATTATCTCAATCATCGTGTTTCTTCTGTGGATGCAGATGAAAAAGTACTTACGCTCGATGATGGCTCAACATTGTTATACGATAAATTATTAATCGCATCTGGATCTCACCCGATATCTCCACCGATAGAAGGCATAGACCTACCCAATGTTCACTCCTGCTGGACATTAGATGATGCGCGTCAAATTGCAGCAATCGCAAAACAAGGTTCAAATGTCGTCTTAATGGGTGCAGGCTTTATCGGCTGTATTATTCTCGAGGCTTTAGTAAAACGCGGTGTCAATCTAAGTGTGATAGAAATGGGCAGCCGTATGGTGCCACGTATGCTGGATGAGAAAGCAGGCGGTTTATTAGAAAAGTGGTGTATCGAGAAAGGCGTAAACGTGCTGACTTCAACTAAAATCACAGCCATAAAAGAAAGCGGTGATGCAATGGAGGTTGAAACAGATGGTGGCAAAACACTAAAGGCTGACTTGGTAATCAGTGCTACAGGCGTTCGGTCAAATATCGCTTTTTTAGAAGGCTCTGGTATTGATGTTAAAGACGGTGTGGTAGTTGATAATAAACTACAAACTAACATCGCTAATATTTATGCTGCAGGTGATGTGGCACAAGCTAAAGACTTTTCTACAGGTGAATACGAAGTACAAGCTATCCAACCCACAGCCACAGATCATGGGCGAATAGCAGCATTAAACATGGCAGGACAATCAGTTGAGCATCATGGCTCAGTTAATATGAATGTACTGGATACACTCGGGTTGATTTCCCATTCCTTTGGTCTATGGATGGGTGTAGAGGGCGGAGACAGTGTGGAAATTTATAATCCAGATGCGTATAAGTATATGAATCTACGCTTTGGCATAGATGAAGAGGAGGATGTATTGGTAGGAGCAAGCACTCTTGGCATGACCCAGCATATAGGTGTGGTTCGTGGGCTAATTGAAAGCAAAATCCATCTAAAAGAATGGAAAGAGCGTCTAATGCAAGACCCTACACGTATTATGGAAGCGTACTTATCCTCAACACAGGAATTAGACAATGTTATTTAAGCTTTTTTATTACCACCCCCCCTCTTTTTCGATGATTTGTGTTTTATAGGACATATTATGAAAATGTATTTAGAGCTTTATGCTTCTCTTATGCACCTGCTTCCACCAGGGAAGGCACGTTTTAAGCGTGAAATAACGGTAGCAGAAGGTGCTATGGTTCAAGATGTGATTGATGAATACAAAGTACCCATGGAGTTAGCACATATCGTCTTGGTGAATGGAAAATTTGTATGTGATGAGAGAGATAAACATCAATTAGAAGAGGGTGATGTACTTTCTATTTGGCCACCAGTTGCTGGTGGGTAACGCTAATAACAATAATATTAAATATTCTTTGAAATATGAGATGGGGTACACAGCCAAAGAGTTTAAAAAAACACTGCAGGGGTTATTTATATCGCAAACTCCTTATTCTTGCGAAGAGCTCTCTAATCAGAGTTGGCAGATAACAATCGAAGATGAAAGTACTATTGTTAAGATTAAGATCGAAGAAGCCCCACCAAGAGTCATTGCCTTGCTTACATTACCTGTTTTAAATGTATTGTTTGAATTTGAAGAAAGTAATGAAGAACAACAGCAAGTTTTCATGAAGGCTTTTTTTAGGTATTTTCATAAAGGGGGAGGCTAGTTATAGCTTTTAATTGCTTGTGAAATACTTTTTTATAGGGGCTTACCACAGTATTTTCTACTAATAAGGTCATGCTTTAAAGACAATGTAACCTTCCATGTTTAATTACAAGTTATCTTGTACTATATTTAATAGATAG
>Ga0256839_1001234_pt1 | contig 31550 bp, 24 predicted proteins | sample 354166metaG_FD_185968 | JGI IMG/M metagenome (GOLD analysis project Ga0256839, IMG submission 185968) | Hydrothermal vent microbial communities from Mid Atlantic Ridge, Atlantic Ocean - 354-166 | ecosystem: Environmental > Aquatic > Marine > Hydrothermal vents | place: Atlantic Ocean: Mid... | reverse complement strand
CCCCCCGTAACCGAAGAGACCGCCACCGCACCGACCCCGCCCACCGAGACCGGCGCGGGCACCCCGCTGCCGCCGATCCTCGCCACCCTGCGCGGCCCCGACTGGCTGCTGCAACGCGACCCGGCGCATTACACCCTGCAACTCATCAGCACCCCCGACCCCCGCGCCCTACTCGACTTCGCCCACCGCCACCGCCTGGAAAAACAAGCCGCCTACTACCGCTTCCAACGCCAAGGTAGCCCCTGGTACGCCCTGGTCCTCGGCGAACACCCCGACCGCAGCACCGCCGAACGGGCCCGGGCCGCCCTCCCCCCCGAACTGCGCCGCCAAGCCCCCTGGATCCGCCCGCTGCGTGACATCCACCGCCGCATCCGCCGCGACCGCGACCGATGACCCCGCGGCAAATCCCCACAACCCTGCCGATTGCACCGCGCCCGGCCAGGGCCGTATAATTTTCGGCCATTTGCCCGCCGGCCCCGCGCCGGCGCGTTCATTCCAAAAACCAAGGCGGCCCCCGCCCGCGCGCCAACCACGAGAATCCGATATGCGAGAACCACACGGCCTCTATCGCCCCACCTTCGAAAAAGACAGCTGCGGATTCGGGCTCATCGCCCAAATGGACGACCAGCCCAGCCACTGGCTGGTGCAGACCGCCATCGATGCCCTGGCCCGCCTCACCCATCGCGGGGCAGTGGCCGCCGACGGCAAGACCGGCGACGGCTGCGGACTGCTGTTCAAAAAACCGGATGCCTTCCTCCGGGAAGCCGCCGAGGCCGCCGGCATCGCCCTTCCCGAGCGCTACGCCGTCGGCCAGATCTTCCTCCATCCTGAGGCATCCCGTGCCGAGCGTGCCCGCCACACCCTTGGCGAGGCCCTGAAATACGCCGGCCTCCAACCGCTGGGCTGGCGTGTAGTCCCCACCGACCCCTCCGCCCTGGGGGAACAGGCCCTGAAAACCCGCCCCCGCATCGAACAGATCTTCGTCGCCGCCCCGGCCGAGATCGAAGACGACGCCGCCTTCGACCGCAAGCTCTATCTTGCCCGCCGCCGTGCCGAAAAGGCCCTGGCCGACGACGAGGTGTTCTACGTCTCCTCCCTCTCCAGCCGGGTCATCTCCTACAAGGGCCTGGTGATGCCGGAATACCTCCCAGTGTTCTACCCCGACCTCAACAGCGAGACCCTCGCCTCCTCGCTGGCGGTATTCCACCAACGCTTCTCCACCAACACCCTGCCCCAATGGCGCCTGGCCCAGCCCTTCCGCTACCTGGCCCACAACGGCGAGATCAACACCATCGAAGGCAACCGCAACTGGTCGCTGGCCCGCGGCCCCAAGTTCGAGACTCCCCTGCTGCCCATGGACGAGGTGCGCCCCCTGGTCTCCATGAGCGGTTCCGACTCCAACAGCCTGGACAACATGCTCGAGGCCCTGCTCGCCGGCGGCATGGACATCTTCCGTGCCATGCGCCTGCTCATCCCCCCCGCCTGGCAGAACCTGGAACACCTCGATCCCGACCTGCGGGCCTTCTACGAATACCACTCCATGCACATGGAGCCCTGGGACGGCCCCGCCGGCATCGTCCTCACCGACGGCCGCTACGCCGCCTGCACCCTGGACAGAAACGGCCTGCGCCCGGCGCGCTGGGTGATGACCCGCGACCGCCACATCACCCTGGCCTCCGAGATCGGCGTCTACGACTACGCCCCCGAAGACGTGATCGCCAAGGGCCGGCTCAAACCCGGAGAGATGATCGCCGCCGACACCCAGACCGGCGAACTGCTGCTGCCGGCCGACATCGACGAGATGCTCAAAAAGCGCCGGCCCTACAAACAATGGCTGGCCGAACGGGCCAAACGCCTGGAGGCCCGGCTCGACGACGTGGGCACCCGGGCCAACTTCGACGAGGCCACCCTCCAGACCTACCAAAAACTCTTCCAGGTCAGCTTCGAAGAGCGTGACCAAGTCCTGGCGGTGCTGGCCGGCTCGGCCCAAGAGGCCGTGGGCTCCATGGGGGACGACACCCCCCTGGCCGTGCTCTCCCGCCGCGAACGCTCCCTCTACGACTACTTCCGTCAGAAATTCGCCCAGGTCACCAACCCCCCCATCGACCCCATCCGGGAACAGATCGTCATGTCCCTGGAGACCTGCTTCGGCCGGGAAAAGAACCTCTTCGAGGAGACCCCCGAACACGCCGAACGGCTGGTGGTGGACTCACCCATCCTCTCCCAGGGCAAGTTCGACCGCCTGCTGGCCATCGACGACCCCCGCTACGCCCACAGCGTCATCGACCTCGCCTACCCCAAAGGCACCCGGCTGGAGGACGCCATTCATCGCATCTGCGACGAGGCCGAGGCCGCGGTGCGTGCCGGCAAGACCGTGCTCATCCTCTCCGACCGCCACATCGCCCCCGACCTGCGCCCGGTGCATGCCCTGCTGGCCACCGGCGCGGTGCACCACCGGCTGGTGAAGGCCGGGCTGCGTTGCGACGCCAACATCGTCGTGGAGACCGCCACCGCCCGCGATCCCCACCAATTCGCCTGCCTGATCGGCTTCGGCGCCACCGCCATCTATCCCTACCTGGCCTACGAATGCCTGGCCGACATGGCGCGGCGCGGCGAGATCCCCGACGGCGTCAAGCCCCGGCTGGCCGAGCGCTACCGCATGGGCATCAACAAAGGCCTCTACAAAATCATCTCCAAGATGGGCATCTCCACCATCGCCAGCTACCGCGGGGCGCAACTGTTCGAGATCGTCGGCCTGCATCAAGAGGTGGTGGACCTGTGCTTCACCGGCGCGGTGAGCCGGGTGCAAGGCACCGGCTTCGCCGAGCTGGAAGACGACATCGAACGCCTGGCCCGGCGGGCCTTCAACCCCCGCAAACCCATCGAGCAGGGCGGGCTGTACAAATACGTCCACGGCGGCGAAGACCACGCCTACAACCCCGACGTGGTGATGGCGCTGCAACGGGCGGTGGTCAGCGGCCGCTACCAGGACTACCAGGCCTACGCCCGGCTGGTGAACGAACGCCGGCCGATGACCTTCCGCGACCTACTCAAACTGCGCGAGGCCCCCCAGCCGGTCCCCCTGGAAGAAGTGGAGCCGGTCGAAGAGATCGTCAAACGCTTCGACTCCGCCGCCATGAGCCTGGGCGCCCTCTCCCCCGAGGCCCACGAGACCCTGGCCGAGGCCATGAACCGCCTGGGCGGGCGCTCCAACTCCGGCGAAGGCGGCGAAGACCCCAAGCGCTACGGCACCGTCAAACGCTCCAAGATCAAACAAGTGGCCTCCGGGCGCTTCGGCGTCACCCCCCACTACCTCAGCAGCGCCGAGGTGCTGCAGATCAAGATCGCCCAGGGCGCCAAGCCCGGCGAGGGCGGCCAGCTCCCCGGCCACAAGGTCAACGAGCTCATTGCCGAACTGCGCTACTGCAAGCCCGGCGTGGCGCTGATCTCCCCGCCGCCACACCACGACATCTACTCCATCGAAGACCTGGCCCAGCTCATCTTCGACCTCAAACAGGTCAACCCCGAGGCCCTGGTCTCGGTGAAACTGGTGGCCGAGGCCGGGGTGGGCACCATCGCCGCCGGGGTGGCCAAGGCCTACGCCGACCTCATCACCATCGCCGGCCACGACGGCGGCACCGGCGCCAGCCCGCTCACCTCGGTGAAATACGCCGGTGGCCCCTGGGAGCTGGGGCTGTCCGAGACCCAACAAGTCCTGCGCGACAACGACCTGCGCGACAAGGTCCGGCTGCAGACCGACGGCGGCCTGAAGACCGGCCTCGACGTCATCAAGGCCGCGCTGTTGGGTGCCGAGAGCTTCGGTTTCGGCACCGCCCCCATGATCGCCATGGGCTGCAAATACCTGCGCATCTGCCACCTCAACAACTGCGCCACCGGGGTGGCCACCCAGGACAACGTCCTGCGTCTCAAGCACTTCGTCGGCAAGGTGGACATGGTGATGAACTACTTCCGCTTCGTCGCCGAAGAAGTGCGCCACTGGCTGGCCCGTCTGGGCTACCGCCGCCTGGACGAGGTCATCGGCCGCACCGAGCTGCTCGAACCGCTGCCCGGGGAGACCCCCAAGCAGCGCCGCCTCGACCTCAGCCCCATCCTCGCCCAGCGCGACCCCGACAAACCGCGCCACTGCCTCATCGACCGCAACCGCCCCTTCGACCGCGGCGAGCTGGCCGAACAGATGGTGCGCGACTGCCTGCCCGCCATCGAAGCCAAGCGCGGCGGCGAGTTCCATTACCGGGTTCAGAACACCCACCGCTCCATCGGCGCGCGCCTCTCCGGCGAGATCGCCAAGCGCTACGGCAACCTGGGCATGGAAGACGCCCCCATCGTCCTGCGCCTCACCGGCACCGCCGGCCAGAGCTTCGGAGTATGGAACGCCGGCGGCCTGCACCTCCACCTGGAAGGCGACGCCAACGACTACGTGGGCAAAGGCATGGCCGGCGGGCGCATCGTCATCCGCCCCCCCAAGGAGAGCCGGTTCGCCGCCCACGAGACCACCATCATCGGCAATACCTGCCTCTACGGCGCCACCGGCGGGCTGCTCTACGCCGCCGGGCTGGCCGGGGAGCGCTTCGCGGTGCGCAACTCCGGCGCCCTGGCCATCGTCGAAGGCGTGGGCGACCACGGCTGCGAATACATGACCGGCGGCGTGGTCGTCTGCCTTGGCCCCACCGGGGTCAACTTCGGCGCCGGGATGACCGGCGGCTTCGCCTTCGTTCTCGACGAAGACAACACCTTCGTCGATCGCTACAACCACGAACTCATCGACATCCACCGCATCCAGCCGGAACACATGGAGGCCTACCGCAACTACCTCCGTGACCTGCTGCGCGACTACCACCACGCCACCGCCAGCCCGCGTGCCGCCCAGATCCTCGAGGCCTTCGACGACTACGTCGGCCGCTTCTGGCTGGTCAAACCCAAGGCGCTGGAACTGGAATCGCTGCTGGACAACCTGGTCAACAACGCCGCCTGAGGCCCCAACCTAGGAATCCGACATGGGCAAGAACGTCTTTCAATTCCTCCAGGTGCCGCGCATCGACCCACCCAAAAAGCCGGCCGAGGAACGGATCCGCGAATTCCGCGAGATCTACGCCCCCTTCGAGACCGAAGACGCCGCCGCCCAGGCCGATCGCTGTCTGGCCTGCGGCAACCCCTACTGCGAGTGGCGCTGCCCGGTCCACAACTACATCCCCAACTGGCTCAAACTGGCCGCCGAGGGCAACATCCTCGAGGCGGTGGAACTCTCCCACCGCACCAATCCCCTGCCCGAGATCTGCGGCCGGGTCTGCCCGCAAGACCGGCTGTGCGAAGGCGCCTGCACCCTCAACGACGGCTTCGGCGCGGTCACCATCGGCGCGGTGGAACGCCACATCACCGACACCGCCATCGCCCAGGGCTGGCGCCCCGACCTCTCCGCGGTGAAAGCGACCGGCCGCCGGGTGGCCATCGTCGGTGCCGGCCCCGCCGGGCTGGCCTGTGCCGACGTCCTCGCCCGTCACGGCGTCCAGGCGGTGGTCTTCGACAAGAACCCCGAGATCGGCGGCCTGCTCACCTTCGGCATCCCCGAATTCAAGCTGGAAAAGAGCGTGGTGCGCCGCCGCCGCGAGGTCCTGGAAGGCATGGGGGTGGAATTCGTCCTCGAGACCGAGATCGGCCGCGACCGCAGCTTCCAATCACTGCTCGACGAATTCGACGCCGTCTTCCTCGGCATGGGCACTTACACCTACATGAAGGGCGGCTTCCCCGGCGAAGACCTCCCCGGCGTCTACGAGGCCCTGCCCTACCTCATCTCCAACGTCAAACGCTGCCTGGGGCTGCTCGGCCCCGACGAGCCCTTCATCGACATGAAGGGCCAGCGGGTGGTGGTCCTCGGCGGCGGCGACACCGCCATGGACTGCAACCGCACCGCCATCCGCCAAGGCGCCGCCTCGGTCACCTGCGCCTACCGCCGAGACGAGGCCAACATGCCCGGCTCCAAGCGCGAGGTGGCCAACGCCAAGGAAGAAGGGGTCAAGTTCCTATGGAACCGCCAGCCGGTGGAGATCATCGGCAGCGAACAGGTCGAGGGCGTGCGCGTGGTCACCACCCGCCTGGGCGAGCCCGACGAGCGTGGACGGCGGCGCCCCGAGCCCATCCCCGGCTCCGAGGAGATCATCCCCGCCGACCGGGTGATCATCGCCTTCGGCTTCCAGCCCAGCCCCGCCCCCTGGTTCGCCGACTTCGCCATCGCCACCGACGAACGCGGCCGGGTGATCACCGCCGGCGAACACCCCTACCAGACCAGCAACCCCAAGGTCTTCGCCGGCGGCGACATGGTGCGCGGCTCCGACCTGGTGGTCACCGCGGTCTACGAAGGCCGCGAGGCCGCCCACGGCATCCTCGACTACCTGGAGATCTGATGAACCCCCTGAAAAACGACCGCTTCCTGCGCGCCCTGCTCAAGGAGCCCGTGGACCTCACCCCGGTGTGGATGATGCGCCAGGCCGGGCGTTATCTGCCCGAATACCGCGCCACCCGCGCCCGTGCCGGCAGCTTCATGGAGCTGTGCCGCAGCCCCGAGCTGGCCTGCGAGGTCACCCTGCAACCGCTGGAGCGCTTCCCCCTGGATGCCGCCATCCTGTTCTCCGACATCCTCACCGTCCCCGACGCCATGGGCCTGGGACTCTACTTCGCCCAGGGCGAGGGCCCCCGCTTCGAGCGCCCGGTGCAAAGCGAAGCGGACATCGACCGCCTGCCCATCCCCGACCCCGAAAGCGAGCTGGGTTATGTCATGGACGCGGTGCGCCTCATCCGCCGCGAACTCCAAGGGCGCGTCCCCCTCATCGGCTTCTCCGGCAGTCCCTGGACCCTGGCCACCTACATGGTGGAAGGCGGATCCAGCAAGGAATACGCCCGCGTCAAGGGCATGCTCTACGACCGCCCGGATCTGATGCACCGCCTGCTGGACAAGACCGCCCAGGCGGTCACCGCCTACCTCAACGCCCAGATCGCCGCCGGTGCCCAGGCGGTGCAGATCTTCGACACCTGGGGTGGCATCCTCACCCCCCGCGATTACCGCGAATTCTCCCTGCGCTACATGGCCCGCATCATCGAAGGGCTCACCCGCGAGGCCGAGGGTCGCCGCGTCCCGGTGATCCTGTTCACCAAGGGTGGCGGCGCCTGGCTGGAGGACATGGCCGAGACCGGCGCCGATGCCCTGGGGCTGGACTGGACCATCGACATCGGCGAGGCCCGCCGCCGGGTGGGCGACAAAGTCGCCCTGCAAGGCAACATGGATCCCTGCGTCCTCTATGCCTCTCCCGAGCGCATCCAGCGGGAGGTCGCCGACATCCTCGCCGCCTACGGCCGTGGCTCCGGCCACGTCTTCAACCTCGGCCACGGCATCCACCCCGGAGTCGATCCCGAACACGCCGCCGCCTTCATCGACGCCGTCCACCAACTGAGCCGACCCTACCACCGCGACTGACACCCCGGCCAGCAAAAGGCCAAGGAAAACGCTCGGCCTTTAACATGTATTTACAATACAACAATGAGGGCGTAGGATAAGGCCACGATCAATAGCCACATAAAAGGAGCTCATTCCATGTTCTCAGCCCTGATCCGACTCCTGACCGGCAAACCCACCAACGACAACCGCAGCCTGTACGAGAAACTGGGCGGCGAAGCCGCGGTGGACGCCGCGGTGGACATCTTCTACCGCAAGGTCCTGGCCGATCCCCGAGTCAACGAATTCTTCCAGGGCGTGGACATGGAAAAACAGGCCGCCAAACAAAAGGCCTTCCTCACCATGGCCTTCGGCGGACCCAACAACTACACCGGCCGCGACATGCGCCTGGGCCACGCCCACCTGGTGGAAAAAGGCCTCAACGACACCCACGTGGACGTCATCATCGAACTCTTGGGCGAGACCCTCAAGGAATTGAACGTCCCTGACGACCTCATCGCCCAGGTCGCCGACATCGCCAACTCCGTGCGCGCCGACGTGCTCGCCGGATACACTGAAGAGGAGAAGCAAACCATGACGACTGAAGACAAGAGCCTGTACGAAAAACTGGGTGGTGAAGCCGCGGTCAACGCCGCCGTGGACATCTTCTACCGCAAGGTCCTGGCCGACCCCCGGGTCAACTATTTCTTCGAAGGTGTGGACATGGAAAAACAGGCCGCCAAGCAAAAGGCCTTCCTCACCATGGCCTTCGGCGGACCCAACAACTACACCGGCAAGGACATGTGCGAAGGTCACCGCCACCTGTTGGAGAAGGGCCTCAACGACACCCACGTGGACGTCATCATCGAACTCTTGGGTGCGACCCTCAAAGAACTGGGCGTGGCCGACGACCTCATCCAGCAAGTGGCCGCCATCGCCGAATCCGTGCGCGACGACGTGCTCTGCCGCCGCCAGGCCAGCTGACCCCCCGTCGTCGGCAACCGGAAACGAGGCATCCCGCCCCGGCGGGGTGCTTTTTTCTGCGTTCCACTTCACAAAACATCCAGCAATACGGGAATGTGAGGCCCTCAAAATCCGTCATCACTAGCCAAGAAAATCGCTCACTTGCCATTCTTCTTACCGCCAAGCGATACTTTTCGGAATGACCCACCGCACCCTCGACCTCATCCGCCACGGCCAACCCCAAGGCGGCTCCCGCTACCGCGGCCACGGGGTGGATGACCCCCTCTCCCCCCGAGGCTGGGAGCAGATGCGCACCGCCGTCGGCACCCAGTGTCATTGGGACGTCATCGTCAGCTCACCGCTGCGCCGCTGCCGGGAATTCGCCCGTGAAGTGAGCGAGCGCCATGATCTGGCGCTGCACATCGACGAGGACCTCAAAGAAGTGGGCTTCGGCGCCTGGGAGGGCAAGACCCGGGTCGAGATCCAGGCCGAGGACCCCGAGGGCTACCGCGCCTTCTATCGTGACCCCATCCATGCTCGCCCCCCCGGCGCCGAGCCTTTGGAGACCTTCCTGGAACGCACCCGACACGCCTGGCAGCGATTACTGGACCATCCTGCCCCCCGCCTGCTGGTGGTGGCCCATGCCGGAGTGATCCGTGCCCTGCTGACCCACGCCCTGGAGGCCCCCCCGCAGGCCCTCTACCGGCTGCAAGTGGACAACGCCCACCTCAGCCGCATCCAGCTCCACGGAAAACGCCCCACCCTGGTATTCCACAACCGCCCCCGGCTGGACTGACCACCCTTGCCCCAGCCCCTGCCTATCCGGTAGGATGCCCGCCACTTGCGCGCCGATGGCCGCCTTTTCCCGCCCAATCGAGCCAACCATGCATCCACTCATCCACGCCGTCGATCGTCTCAGCGAATGGAGCGGCCGCCTCATCGCCTGGGCCACCCTGGGCATGGTAGTGATCACCTTCACGGTGGTGGTGTTGCGCTACGGCTTCGACCTCGGCTGGATCGCCCTCCAGGAATCGGCGCTCTACCTCCACGCCCTGGTGTTCATGGTCGGCGCCGCCTACACCCTGCGGCGCAACGGCCACGTGCGGGTGGACATCTTCTACCAACGCCTTTCCCCCCGCGGCCAGGCCTGGGTGGACCTGCTCGGCCATCTATTGTTCACCCTGCCGCTGTGTGCCTTCATCGGCTGGTCCGCCGGGGACTACGTAATGGAATCCTGGGCCCTGCGTGAGGGTTCCCGCGAGGCCGGCGGCCTGCCCTGGGTCTATCTCCTCAAGACACTGCTGCTGATCATGCCCACCCTGCTGGCCCTCCAGGCGGTGGCAGAGATCCTGCGTCGCGTGCTGTTCCTCCGCGGCCGGACCCCGGAACCGACGCCCGAAGAATTGGGTGAACTCTGATGGAATTCGCCTATGAGGCCATGGACTTCAGCTACCAGGCCCCGGCCTACGGGCCGCTGGACTTCATGGCCCTCTACCTGTTCCTCGCCGTGTGCCTGTTCCTCATGGCCGGCTTTCCCGTGGCCCTCACCCTGGGCGGCACCGCACTGCTGTTCGCCGGTGTGGGCCACTGGCTGGGCGTGTTCGACGACGCCTTCCTCGGTGCCCTCCCCAACCGCCTCTACGGCATCATGACCAACCAGACCCTGATGGCGGTACCATTGTTCGTCTTCATGGGGGTGATGCTGGAACGCTCACGGGTGGCCGAGGAACTGCTGGACACCCTCTCGTCCCTGTTCGGCGGCCTGCGCGGCGGGCTGGGGCTGTCGGTGGTCCTGGTGGGGATGTTACTGGCGGCCAGCACCGGCATCGTCGGCGCCACCGTGGTCACCATGGGCCTCTTGGCCCTGCCCACCATGCTCAAGCGCGGCTACGATCCCGCCCTTTCCAGTGGCGCCATCTGCGCCTCGGGCACCCTGGGACAGATCATCCCCCCGTCCATCGTCCTGGTGTTGCTGGGCGACGTGCTCTCCTCGGCCTACCAGCAGGCCCAGCTCGACCAGGGCATCTTCTCCCCGGACACCGTCTCGGTGGGCGATTTGTTCGTCGGCGCCCTGATCCCCGGGCTGCTGCTGGTGGGGCTCTACCTGGCCTACGTCCTCGCCACCGCTTGGCTGCGCCCAGGGACCATGCCGCCACTGCCCCCCGAGCTGCGCCCCGCCCCCCGCGCACTGCTGGGGCGGGTGAGCCGGGCGCTACTGCCCCCCCTGGGGCTGATTCTCGCCGTGCTCGGCTCCATCATGGCCGGGGCCGCCACCCCCACCGAGGCCGCTGCGGTAGGGGCGGTGGGGGCGATGCTGCTGGCCGCGGCCCGCAAACGTCTCGACCTCGCCACCCTGAACGCGGTGATGCGCTCCACCGTGGAGGTCACCAGCATGGTGTTCCTCATCCTCATCGGCGCGGCGCTGTTCTCGCTGGTGTTCCGTGGCTTCGGCGGCGACGAGCTGGTGCACGACTTCCTGTCCGACCTCCCCGGCGGCACCGCCGGCGCCCTGATCCTGGTGATGCTGCTGATGTTCCTGCTGGGCTTCGTGCTCGACTTCATCGAGATCACCTTCGTGGTGGTACCCATCGTCGGCCCGGTGCTGCTGGCCATGGGCGTTGACCCGGTGTGGTTGGGGGTGATGATCGCCCTCAACCTGCAAACCTCCTTCCTCACCCCACCCTTCGGTTTCGCCCTCTTCTACCTGCGCGGGGTGGCCCCCGCCGAGGTGAAGACCGGGCACATCTACCGCGGGGTGCTGCCCTTCATCCTCATCCAGCTCATCGCCCTGGGACTAGTGGCCGCCTGGCCGCAGCTGGCCACCTGGCTGCCCGAGGTGGTGTTCCCCGACTAACCGCGTGCCTGGAGATAGGCCGCCTCGGAAAGCGCCGTCCACCGCGTCGCCCTGCCGCGGAAGCCCCGGTAGGAGTCGAACACCCGCCGGGCGAAGGCATCACGCTCGGCCAGCTCCGCCACCACGGTCTCGGAAAGGCGCTCCAAGCGTTCGAGTACCCCGTCCGGCAGGCGACGCAGCTGCACCCGGTGTTCGTTCACCAGACTCTCCAGCGCCTCGCCGTTACGGGTGGCATACTCCGCCAGCATGTCCTCGTTCACCGCCTGGCAGGCAATGGCGACGATGGCCTTGAGATCGGGGGTGAGGGCGTCGAAGGCCTTTTTGTTGACGATGCACTCCAAGGTGGTACCTGGCTCATGCCAGCCGGGGTAGTAGTAATACTTGGCCGCCTTGTAGAGCCCGAAGGCCAAGTCGTTGTAGGGCCCCACCCATTCGGTGGCATCGATGGCCCCGGACTTCAAGGCGGTGAACAGCTCACCGCCGGGGAGGTTCACCGGCGTGCCACCAGCTCGCTGCAACACCTCGCCCCCCAGGCCGGGAATGCGCATCTTCAACCCCTTGAGGTCCTCCAGGCTGTTGATCTCCTTGTTGAACCAGCCGGCCATCTGCACCCCGGTGTTGCCGGCGGGAAAGGGCACCAGGCCGAAATCGGCATAGGCCTCGCGCCACAGCTTGAGACCGCCGCCGTGGAACAGCCAGCCGTTCATCTCCTGGGCGGTGAGACCGAAGGGCACGGTGGAAAAGAATTGGAAGGCCGGATTCTTGCCCTTCCAATAATAGGCCGCGCCGTGCCCCATCTCGGCGGTACCTCGGGAGACGGCGTCAAACACCTCGAAGGCCGGCACCAGTTCGCCGGCGCCAAACACCTGCACCCGGATCCGCCCGCCGCTGAGATTGGTGATTAGGCGGGCGAGTTTCTCCGCCCCGGTGCCCAGGCCGGGGAAATTCTTGGGCCACGTGGTCACCATCTTCCAGCGATGCCGTCCCCGCGCCGCCTGCGCCTGACCTGCCCCGGCGGCCAGCAGCCCCCCCGCCCCCGCCGCCTTGATGAAATCGCGCCGTTTCATCACGCCCTCCCGGTTGATTTGTCCTGACGGCGCCCAATACTATCCCAAGCCGCTGAGTCACGGTAACGCCACGGAAAGGAGGTTGCTATGAAGGCCGTCGTCATGACCCGGCCGGGCGGGCCGGAGGTGCTGACGCTGCGCGAGCTCCCCGAACCCCGGATCGAGACCGACCACCAAGTGCTGATCCAGGTGCGCGCCGCCAGCGTCAACCCGGTGGATACCAAATTGCGCAGCCGCGGCCTCTATCTGGGCGAGCCACCGGCCATCCTGGGCTGTGACGGCGCCGGGGTGGTGGAGGCCGTGGGTCCCGCCGTCTCCCGGGTCAAACCGGGCGACGAGGTGTTTTGGTGTTACGGCGGTCTGGGTCAGCGGGCCGGCAGCTATGCCGAGCGCATCGTGGTGCCCGAGTCCTGCCTGGCCCACAAACCCCGTTCGCTGGACTTCGTCGCCGCCGCCGCCCTGCCGCTGGTACTGATCACCGCCTGGGAATCCTTGTTCGACCGCGCGCGGCTGTGCACCGGCGACAAGGTGCTGATCCACGGCGGCGCCGGTGGCGTGGGCCATGTGGCCATCCAGCTGGCCAAGGCCCGGGGGGCCCGGGTGATCACCACCGTCACCGGGGCGGAAAAACGCGCCCTGGTGGAGTCGCTGGGGGCGGACCGGGCAGTGGATTATCGCGAAGAAGACGTGGCCCAGGTGGTGCGCGACTGGAGCGTGGCCGGGGTGGACATCGCCCTGGACACCGTGGGTGGCCAGACCTTCGTGGACACCTTCCCGTTGGTGCGCTTCTACGGTGACCTGGTGACCCTGCTGCAGCCGGCCGCGGACACCGACTTCAAGGTGGCGCGGATGCGCAATCTGCGCATCGCCCTGGAGCTGATGCTGAGTCCGCAATTGTTCGAGCTGGACGAGGCGCTGGCCCACCAAGGGGAGATCCTGCGACGGGGGGCGGAATTGGTCGACGAGGGCCGCCTGCGGCCCGAGGTGAGCAACACCTATCCCCTGGCCTGGGCCGCCGAGGCCCACCGCCGCCTGGAGGCGGGCCACAGCGCGGGCAAGCTGGTGCTGGTGATCTGACCCGGGGCGACCTAGAAACGGAAACCGAGCTGGGCGGAGGCGGCCAGGGTGTCGAAGCTCTGGAAGTCCTCCGTCCCCACGCCGACCCCCGCCTCCACATGCAACCCCAAGAGGTTGAAGCCCAACCCGGCGGTGAGGATATCCCCCAGGCTGCCGGCCAGATCGGTGCGATAACCCAGACGCAGCAGCATCACGTTCCAGGCGTTCCATTCTCCGCCCAAGGCCAGCATCCGCGAGGGATCGCCCAGGGCGTAGGGGGCGTTCTCGCTCAGATCCAGGTCCACCGTCCAACTGAGCCAGCGTCCGGCACGGGCCACCCCCAGACGCCACTGGGGATCGAGCTCGATGGCGGTGCCGAGGTTGGTCTCATAGCGGCGGGGCAGGAGGTTTTTCACCGACAGCCCCACCCGCCACAGCTCATTGAGCGAGCGGGCCAGCCCCACATCCAGGTTGAAGTCGCCGTAGCTGCGCCCGTCGCGGAAGGGGTCGAGTTCGGCCTGATCCAGGGCACTGGCCACGTAATTGAATTCATAGGCGGTGACCTGTTGCCACTTGGGCGTGACCCCCACCGCCAAGCCGCCGAACAGTTCCAACCGCCGGGCCAGTGCCAGCCCCACCTCGTTCACCTGGAGGAACCGTCCGCGGAGGGCGGAGGTGAAATCCGGGGTGGGGTCGGTGAGGGCGGCGGAGATCCAGGTGGCGGGATCGTTGGGATCCACCGCGGCGGCATCGTCCAGCGTGCTCTTGGCGGCCTGGTAATCCGCCTGACTCATGATGCCCGCCACACTGCCGCCGCCCCAGCCGTTGGCATACAACGAGACGGCGAACCGCCGCGAGGGGATGCCCAGCAACGCCGCGGCATTGGCCTGAAGGAGCAAGGGCTTGCCGCTCAAGGCATTGAGACCATCGAGCAGGGCGTACCCCGAATTCACCACCCGATCGCGGGCGGCGAGTACCTGGCTCGGCGTCGCCCCCGGGTCCGAGAGGACCTGATTGAAGTCGGCGATGGCCTGGGCGTAATTGCTGATGTAGTCGTTGTCGTCGAAGGCACGGATCTCGTCCTGCAGCCCGCTGGGGTCGTTGATCTCCACCGCCGCCACCGGCAGCTCCAGGGCGAAGTCCTCTTCCTTGCGGGCATTGGCCAGCAGGGCGGGGTTGTAGAAGGCCGCCGCTGCCGAAGTGGCGCCGGCCACCGCGGCGCCCCCCATCCCCAGGGTGCGTGGATCCATGGTCTGGAAGGGGGCGGCCTGGACGGTGGCGGTGATGACCCAGGCGGCGAGGGCGAGCAGGCGTCCTTTCATGACTTCATCCTCATTTTGGGGTGATTTTTGTTTCAGGCTACCACGTCCAGCTTGGCATAGCCCAATACCAGCCATTTGAGACCGGCTTGTTCGAAGTTGACCTGGACCCGGGCATGGCGGCCACTACCCTCCACATCCACCAAGATACCCTCGCCGAAGCTGGGGTGCACCACCCGCTGGCCCACCCGCAGGCCGATGTCGGCGGTCGGGGATGCCGTTGGCTGCCCTCCGGCGGGGGTGACCCGGAAGCCTGCCCGCACCGGCTCCTTGTGCTCGGCGGGGATCTCCTCCAGGAAACGGGAGGGCAGGGCGTAGCTGTCACGGCCATAGAGGCGGCGCCGCTCGGCATGACAGAGGTACAGATGACGCCGGGCCCGGGTCATGCCCACGTAACACAACCGTCGCTCCTCTTCCAATCGCCCTGGTTCCTCCAGGGAGAGCTCATGGGGGAACAGCCCCTCTTCGAGGCCGGTGATGAACACCAGCGGGAATTCCAGGCCCTTGGCGCTGTGCAGGGTCATCAGTTGCACACAGTCCTCACCAGGACCGGCTTGGCGTTCACCGGCTTCCAGGGCGGCATGGGCCAGGAAGGCATCCAGGGGCGGTAGCTCGGCCTCAGGCCCTTGGGGGTCGAAGGCCCGCGCCGCTCCCACCAGTTCCTCCAGGTTCTCCACCCGTGCCTGACCCCGCTCCCCCCGTTCCTTGCCGTGATGGGCCTTGAGGCCGGTCTCCTCCACCACCCGGGAGAGGGCCTCGTTCAGGGGAATCTCGCGGATATCCCGGCCAAGGCGTTCGATCAGGGCCAGGAAGTCGGCCAGGGCGGTGGCGGCCCGCCGTTGCAACGCCCCGACCTCCAGGGCATGGCGGGCGGCGCGATGGAGGCTGCCACCCTGCGCGCGGGCCAGGTCACGCAGGATCTGCAAGCTGCGCTCGCCGATGCCCCGGGTGGGGACGTTGACCACCCGCTCGAAGGCAGCGTCATCGTCCCGATAGGCGGCCAGGCGCAGATAGGCCAGGGCGTCCTTGATCTCGGCGCGCTCGAAGAAACGCAACCCGCCGTAGACCCGATAGGGGATCCCCGCCCCCAACAGGGCCTCTTCCAAGGTGCGTGACTGGGCGTTGGAACGGTAGAGTACGGCACACTCCGAACGGGCCCCGCCCTCCTCCACCCACTGACGGATGCGCTGGACCACGAAGCGGGCCTCGTCCAGCTCGTTGAAGGCAGTGTAGATCTGTACCGGTTCCCCCTCCCCGGCCTCGGTCCACAGCTCCTTACCGAGGCGATCGCTGTTGTGGCGGATGAGACCATTGGCAGCAGCGAGGATGTGGCCGGTGGAGCGGTAGTTCTGTTCCAGGCGGATCAGCCGGCAATCACGGAAATCGCGCTGGAAACGGTGGAGGTTGTCCACCCGTGCCCCTCGCCAGCCATAGATGGACTGGTCGTCGTCACCGACGATGAACACATGGCCCGTCTCCCCGGCCAATTGCCGCAACCAGGCATACTGAATGGCGTTGGTGTCCTGGAACTCGTCCACCAACAGATGGCGAAAACGCCGTTGATAGTGTTGCAACAGCCCGGGGTGCTCCCGCCACAGCTCGTGGGCCCGCAGCAGCAGCTCGGCGAAGTCCACCAGCCCGGCTTGCTCACAGGCGGCTTGATAGGCGTGGTAGATCTCTATCCAACGGGCCTGGGTGGGGTCGTCGCTAGCCATGGCCTGAGGGCGTTTGCCCTCGTCCTTGGCCTGGTTGATGAACCACTGGGCCTGGCGGGCCGGCCAGCGGCTCTCGTCCAGTTGCAACTCGCGGATCACCCGCTTGATGATCCGCTGCTGATCATCGCTGTCCAGGATCTGGAAATTCTGCGGCAGGCCGGCCTCGGCCCAATGGGCCCGCAACAGGCGATGGGCGATGCCATGGAAGGTCCCCACCCACATCGCCCCGGCGGGCATCCCCAACAGCCGTTCGATGCGCCCGCGCATCTCACCGGCGGCCTTGTTGGTGAAGGTCACTGCCAGGATACCGAAGGGGGAGACCCCCTTCACCCGGATCAACCAAGCGATGCGATGTACCAACACCCGGGTCTTGCCGCTGCCGGCCCCGGCCAGCACCAACAGATTACCCGCTGGTGCGGTGACGGCCTCACGTTGCTGGGGATTGAGCCCCTGGAGCAGATCATTGACGTCCATGGGGCCATTTTACCGGATCACTCCAGTCGGCGGCGGAAGAATTCCGGGGTCCCCAATTCCATCACTTCGCCATTACCAGCGACGAAATAGCGCTCCCAAAAGGCCTTGAGGCGCATGACCCGCCGTGGATCCAGATAGTCCTTGGCATCCGGCATCAGGCCCAGGCCGTAGACGTAGATCCTGGAGCCCTTCCAGTTGGCCAACAGGCCGGCTTTGCGTACCTTGGCCAGCTCCCTGCGGGGATCGATCTTGCGTACCCGCCCACGATGATAAAAGGAAGTCACCGCCGAATTCTCCAGGCCATCGGTGACCAGCAGCACCACCCGTTCAGGGGCCTCTCCGTTGTCGATCATCCGCTCGCTCAACAGGTGCAGGGCGTAGAACAGATCGGTCTTGGGAATCTTGTAGTCCATCCCCGCCAGCACCGTCTCCAGGCCGGCGGCGAAACCGTTGCGCACCGTCTCGCGTTGCGATTCTAGACAACGCAGCAGACGTTGTTTGTCGTCATAACGCAACTGGAATAGGTAGGCCTCATCGGGGACCCGCTCCACCGTGCCCTCGAACACCAGCTCGGGGTAGTAACCGCGGATGTTGGCCGAGAACCGGGCCAGTTCCAGGTGGTCCCCCTCCCGCCCCCAGTCGGCCACCAAGGCACGCACGCGTGCCTTGAGCTCCTCGTCCAGCGGCGTGGTCTGGTCCACCATCACATACAGCGCCCGCTCCACCCGGGGCTCGGCGGGCACCGGCAGCCCGCGATAGCAACTTTCCCCGGCCGGTGCGGCGAGGGGGAGCCCCAACGCCACCAGCAGGGCGGTGACTCTCAACCAACGACCCATCATGCGTCCTTCCATCGGCTTCCTCGATCGCATCGACGAAACAGAGGCAAAACTTGAACCAGACTCGGCCGCACGACTGTGGGCATCCCTCTTGCACGGGGCTAAAGGGCGTCGCCGCGGCTGCCGACTAGCGACGCACCGGCCCCCTGGGCCTCCCTTTCCTCAGACATGGAGAGAGACCATGGCAAGGCATGTTTTGAAACCGGCCGTTCTCACGGCGATGCTGTCGCTGGCGGCGGGCTGCACCCATTTCACCATCACCCCGGGGAACTTCACCCCCCCACCGGCCGCCGAGGGAGACCAAACACTCCAGTCCCCCACCGCCTCGATGGAGGAAAAGGATCGCCAACCCACGGGCAAGCCTTTGCCGGTGGCGGCACCACCTGCCCCCATGCACCACACGGCTCAGGCCCAGGACCCGCGCTGCACTCCGAAGATGCGTCTGGAGAGCCAGGGCTATTTCTTCGCCGCCCCCGGAGGGCGTAAGGCCGACCAGGTCAAGATCAGTGTCACCGGTTACGGCGCCCCCCCCAAGGATTACTACCCCGACGCGCAGAAACGGCTGATGGCCATGCGTGCCGCCAAGCTGGACGCCTTGCGCAGCCTGGCCGAGCGGGTCAACGGCCTGCGCATCTGGGGCGGCACCACCATCGGCGACATGGTAGTAGAGAAGGACCGCTATCGGGTATTCCTCGACACCTTCATTCGCGGCGCCCGGGTGATGACCACCTCCCGCTCCGAAGACGGCGCCTTCGAGACCGTGGTGGAGCTGACGGTGGACCGTAGCTTCCTCACCCAGGTACTGGAGAATCCCCGCGCCCAGAGCGATCCGGCCCACGATCCTTGCGCTCAACCGGGCCAGAATGACCCGGCCCTCACCGCCCGGGCATTACCGGTGGCCGGGCTGGAGAACGACGGCGGGACCTCGTTCTACTTCAGCCAGGAACAGTGACCCCGTGATCCGCCTCGTCTGTCTGCTGCTGTTGCTGGCCGCCTGGCCGGCCTGGGGCCGTTTCGTGGAGGCCCAGGGCAGCGCCACCATTCGAGACGGCGCGGTGCAACTGGCCCGCCAGCAAGCCATCCAGGACGCCTTGCGCCAGGCCCGTTTGCAGACTCGCGCCTGGGTGGAGAGCCGCTCCTCCCTCTCCGGGCAAGTGCTGGTGGTGGACAGTGTCCGCATCGCCGCCCAGGGGCCGGTGGAGGCGACTCAGGTGTTGGAAGAATGGCGCGAGGGCGACCTCTACCATGTGCGCATCCGGGCTCATCTCCCCGAAACAGCGGAGCGACGCCCGCCACCCGAGGCCCGTTACCGCAAACGGCTGGCGGTAGTGCAATTCAGTCTCTCCGATCCCCGCCAGGCCTACGACCTGCCGGGAATCGAACGCGCCTGGCCCCAAGCCCTGGGACGACGCCTGGCCCAGAGTGGCCGCTATCGGGTGGTGGATGCCAGCGAATATGGTCTGCCCGGCCAGGGACTGACCCCCGGCGCCACTGACGCTGTGGCCGAGCTGGCCCGCCATCTCGGGGTACAGTTCCTCATCACCGGCATCCTGCGCGATCTGGGATTCAACGGCGGCTGGTGGCGCCGCGGACGTGACCTGGAAGTGGAACTGCTGGTATTCGATGGCCTCTCCGGGGCCCTGCTGGCCCGCCATCGCTTCAGCGAGCGGGTGCCCACTCGCAGCCCCCTGCCGGGGGGCACCACACCCTTCTCCCTGCCTGGATTCCAGACCCATCCCTACGGCGCCGCCCTGCTGCGGGTCCTCGCCCGGCAACAAGAGCTGGTGGATCAGGATCTGGCGCCCCTGCCCTTCACCGCCCGGGTGGTGGCGGTGGAAGGCAATGCCGTCACCTTCGACGCTGGCGCCACCGCGGCGGTGAAACCCGGTGACGTGCTGATGACCTACCGCCTGGATCCACAGCCGCTGCGGGGGGTGGACGGTCGTTTCCTCGGTTACCGCGAAACGCCGGTGGCCGGTTTGACGGTGCGCCAGGTGCAGCCCCGCTTCGCCCTCGGGGAGCTGGAAGGCAGTCCCGCCCCGCTCCATCCCGGCGATCTGATCCGCTTCGGCTGGCGCTGATAAAACGAGAGGCAACCCTTGTCTTCAGGCCACCTGGGTGATCATTCCGGCGATACGAAATGCCCCCGGCTGGGGCGCCTCTTCCACCCGCACCACCTCCACCACCGCCGCCAGGGGCGGCGAGATGGGGATGGATGGCTGGACCTGAATATCCACTCGCTGCCCCAGCTCCAGGGATTCATCGGTCTCGAACAACACGCCGCCGACACTGAGATTGAGGCAACGGGCCTTGCGCGGCGATGCCCCCGGCGGGGCGTAGTCCATGGGACAATCCATCTGCATGCGCACGTAGGCGCGCTTTTCGGTATACGGGCGATGACCCAGGGCCATGGGACCTCCTGAAAGTGCCGGGCCGCGGCCCGGCTTCCCTCAGGTCACCCGGCCGTGGCAGTGTTTGTACTTCTTGCCCGAGCCGCAAGGACAGGGCTCGTTGCGGCCGATCTTGCGCTCGGGGCGTACGAAGGGCCGCGGTGTTTGCGCCGTCTCCCCCCCCGCTGCCTGGGGCAGGGGCTGGGGATCGGCGCCCACGGCCTGGGCCTGGGGGTGCTGGAACTGCAGCTGGGCGCTGGGCCGGCGGGCCTCCTCCAGCCGCTCCACGTCCTCCTCGGCACGCACCTGAATGCGAAGCAAGATGGAGACCACCTCCTCGCGGATGCGATCGAGCATGCGCTGGAACAGCTCGAAGGCCTCGCGTTTGTATTCCTGTTTGGGGTTCTTCTGGGCATAGCCACGCAGGTGGATCCCCTGCCGCAGATAGTCCATTGCCGCCAAGTGTTCCTTCCAGGCGGCATCGAGCACCTGGAGCATCACCGCCTTCTCCAGATAGCGCATGGCGGAGGCGCCGATCTCCTCCTCCTTGGCCCGATAGGCCGCCTGCACCGCCTCGATGATGCGCTCGCGCAGCGGTTCCTCGTGCAGTTCTTCGTCCTCCTCCAGCCAGCGGGCGATGGGCAGCTCGACACCGAACTGCTCCGCCAGGGCCTTCTCCAGGCCGGGGACGTCCCATTGTTCCTCGATACTGCGCGGGGGAATGTAGCGGTCGATGACGTCTTGGATCACCCCCTCCAGCAGCCCCTGAATGGTCTCGGAGATGTCCTCGGAGTCCATGATCTCGTTACGCTGCTGGTAGATGACCTTGCGCTGCTCGTTGGCCACGTCGTCGTATTCCAGCAGTTGCTTGCGCAGGTCGAAGTTGCGCCCCTCCACTTTGCGCTGGGCGTTCTCGATGGCCTTGGTGACCCAGGGATGCTCGATGGCCTCTCCTTCCTCCATCCCCAGTTTCTGCATCAGGGCGGAGACGCGGTCGGAGGCGAAGATCCGCATCAGACTGTCTTCCAGGGAGAGATAGAAGCGGGTGGAGCCCGGGTCGCCCTGACGTCCGGAGCGACCACGGAGCTGGTTGTCGATGCGACGCGACTCGTGGCGCTCGGTGCCGATGACGTGCAGGCCGCCGGCGGCCACCACCTGGTCATGACGCTGCTGCCAATCGGCTTTCACCCGTTCCACCTCGGCCGGATCGGGGTTCTCGCCCAGGGCGGCCAACTCGGCCTCCAGGTTGCCCCCCAGGACGATGTCGGTACCCCGGCCGGCCATGTTGGTGGCGATGGTCACCGCCCCCGGCCGCCCGGCCTGGGCGATGATCTCCGCCTCCCGCTGGTGCTGCTTGGCGTTCAACACCTCGTGGGGGATGCCCTCTTTTTTCAGCCGCTTGGAGAGCAGTTCGGAGACCTCGATGGAGGCCGTACCCACCAGCACCGGCTGGCCACGCTCGCGGCAGGCCTTGATGTCCTCGACGATGGCATCGAATTTTTCCTTCTGGGTGAGGAACACCAGATCACCGAGGTCCTTGCGCTGCACCGGCTTGTTGGTGGGGATGACCGTCACTTCGAGGCCGTAGATCTGCTGGAATTCGTAGGCCTCGGTATCGGCGGTGCCGGTCATCCCGGCCAGTTTTTCATAGAGCCTGAAATAGTTCTGGAAGGTGATGGAGGCCAGGGTCTGGTTCTCGGCCTGAATGGGCACCCCTTCCTTGGCCTCGATGGCCTGGTGCAGCCCCTCCGACCAGCGCCGGCCGGGCATGGTGCGCCCGGTGAATTCATCGACGATGATCACCTCGCCGTCCTTGACGATGTAATCGACGTTGCGCTGGAACAGGGCATGGGCCCGCAGTGCGGCGTTCAGGTGATGCATGAGGCCGATGTGGGCGGCGTCGTAGAGTGACTCCCCCTCCTGGATGAGCCCCATGTCGGCGAGGATGCGCTCCACTTTCTCGTGGCCGGCCTCGGTGAGGAACACCTGGCGGGCCTTTTCGTCCACGTAGTAGTCGCCACCCTCGTCTTCCTCACCCTCCTGCTTCACCAGTTGCGGCACCACTTGGTTCATCTTGAGGTACAGCTCGGCGTTGTCTTCGGCCGGACCGGAGATGATCAACGGCGTGCGGGCCTCGTCGATGAGGATGGAGTCCACCTCGTCGACGATGGCGTAGTGCAACCCCCTCTGCACCCGGTCATCGGCCGAGAAGGCCATGTTGTCACGCAGGTAGTCGAAGCCGAATTCGTTGTTGGTGCCGTAGGTGATGTCGGCGGCATAGGCGGCGCGCTTCTCCTCGGTGTTCTGACCGGAGACGATCACCCCCACCGAGAGGCCGAGAAACTCATACAGCCTACCCATCCACTGGGCGTCGCGACGGGCGAGGTAGTCGTTCACCGTCACCACGTGCACCCCCTTGCCGGGCAAGGCGTTGAGGTAGGCGGCCAGGGTGGCCACCAGGGTCTTGCCCTCGCCGGTGCGCATCTCGGCGATCCGCCCTTCATGAAGGACGATACCGCCGATGAGCTGGACGTCGAAGTGGCGCATGCCCAACACCCGTTTCCCCGCCTCGCGCACCACGGCGAAGGCCTCGGGCAACAGCGCATCCAGGCTCTCGCCCTCCTGGTGCCGCTGGCGGAATTCGTCCGTCTTGGCGCGCAGCGCCTCATCGGAGAGGGCGCTGATCTCGGGCTCCAGGGCATTGATTTTCTGGACCACCCGACCCATGCGCTTGAGCTCGCGGTCGTTGCGGCTACCGAATACCTTTTTGAGGAGTTTTGTGACCATGTGGCGTTCGTCGACTCGGTTTTTGATGAATTGAGGGGCCCTGGAGCCGAAGCGGCGGGGCGCGGGGATTCGTGGGAAAGACGCATTATAGACACAGGCGAAAGCGGCACCAAACGATGCCGATCCCACCGCCCGCGGGGAATTGCGGAGTGGTTAGATCACCGGGGCGTGGAGGGGTTCCGAGACCGCGGCTCAGCGGGCGGCGCGCACGTAGCGGATCGGGTCCACCACCTTGCCATTGCGGTGCACCTCGAAGTGGACGTGAGGCCCGGTGGACCGTCCGGTAGAGCCCATCTTGGCGATGGTATCGCCCTTTTTCACCGTATCACCCACCTTGACCACGATTTCCTTGTTGTGGCCGTAACGGGTGACGTAACCATTGCCGTGGTTGATCTCCACCAGGTTGCCGTAACCATAACGCGGACCGGCCCAGGTGACCACGCCGGAAGCCACCGCGATCACTTCACTGCCTTCCTTGCCGGCGATGTCGATGCCGTCGTGGTGGGCGATGCGGCCGTTGAAGGGATCGGTGCGATAACCGAAATACGAGGAGATCCAGCCGCGTTTCACCGGACGGCCGGTGGGGAAGACTTCGTCTTGCAGGTTACGGCTCATGAGCAGGTCTTCCAACACCTCCAGTTGCAGGGAGCGACTCTCGATCTGGCGGGAGAGCTCGTCGAGCTCGCCGAGGAAATCGGCCACCGTCATGGTGCGCCCCCCCGCTTCATCGGTCACGGTCTCGGGGCCGCCCTGGCCGGGGGCGTTGCGGAAATCGAATTCCCCCTTGTCCAGATCGGCCATCTCGATGAGCCGCTCGCCCAAGGCGTCCAGACGGATGATGTGTGATTTGAGCTCGCCCATACGCAGGGCGAGAGCATTCATGTTCTCTTCGGCCTTGCGCCGCATGGCCTCCACTTCGGCCTGTTGGGCGGCCAATTCCTGGCGCAGCTGTTCGATCATCACATCGGGGGCGACCTCGGCCTGGCCGATGCGAATACCGGTATAGACCAGCCCGGCCGCCAGGGTCAGACCGGCAAATAACGCGGCCCCGAGATGCCACCGGTTGAGGTGGAGCTTGCCTATCGAGCCCGATCTTTTGGTGACGACGAGAATGCTCATGGCGACCCCTTCCCTTTGTTAGTATTTATCGACCGTTCCCTCGGATTCTTGACCATGCCACGATCCAAAACCCCCCGTGCCCTGGGCGCCATCCTCGGTGGTGAAAGCGGCTCCTTGGCTCGTCTCCACCGCCGCAGCGAGGCGCTTTTGTCCTTGGACCGCCGCCTTCGGGACCTCCTGCCCCATCCGCTGTCGGAACATTGCCGGGTGGCCAATGTGCGCGGTGGTCTGCTCGTCGTCCACGTGGACTCCGCGGCTTGGGCCACGCAACTGCGCTTTCTCGCCTCCCAGCTCGCCCCCGCCCTGTTGGAGCGGGACGATGCCCGCCTGCAGGTCAAGGTCCAGCCGCCCGCCGCACCGCCCACGGTCCCCCGTCGTGGACCGCCGCGCCTGCCGCCCTCGGCGGCCACCGACCTGGAGCGCACCGCCGAGCGCTTCCGCGACGACCCCTTGGGACACACCTTGCGTCGTCTGGCCCGGCGTGGCCGTTGACGCGCCTTCAGCTCACCAGCAGGGAGGCCGGCTGGATGAAGGCGATGGGAGAGGGGGCCTCTTCGTCGAAGCTCACCAGCTCCCAGGCATCCTGCTGTGCAAGAAGCGTGCGCAGGAGACGGTTGTTGAGGGCATGGCCGGATTTGTGGCCCACGAACTGGCCCAGTAGGCTGTGCCCCAGCAGGTACAGGTCACCGATGGCATCCAGTACCTTGTGTTTGACGAATTCATCTTCGTAACGCAGACCGCCTTCATTGAGGATGCGGTAATCGTCCACCACGATGGCGTTGTCGAAACTGCCCCCCAGGGCGAGGTTGTTGTTACGCAGGTATTCGATGTCGCGCATGAAACCGAAGGTACGCGCGCGACTCACTTCCTTGACGAAAGAGGTGGTGGAGAAGTCGAATTCGGTGTACTGGTCGCGGTTGCGGAATACCGGATGGTCGAATTCGATGGAGAAACAGACCTTGAAGCCCTCGTAGGGCTCGAAGCGGGCCCATTTGTCCCCTTCTTCCACCGTCACACGACGCAAGATGCGCACGAACCGCTTCGGTGCGTCTTGTTCGTAGATACCGGCGGACTGGATGAGGAACACGAAGGGTGCCGCGCTGCCGTCCATGATCGGCACCTCGGGGGCGCTGAGGTCTACGTAGGCGTTGTCGATCCCCAGGCCGGCGAAGGCGGACAACAGATGCTCCACCGTGTCCACCCGCACTCCGTCCTTCACCAGGGTGGTGGAGAGGCGGGTGTCCCCGACATTCTCCGCCCGCGCCTCGATTTCCACCGGTTCGGGGAGATCGATGCGCCGGAAGACGATACCGCTGTCCGGGGGTGCCGGACGCAGGGTGAGATAGACCTTCTCACCCGAATGCAATCCCACGCCGGTGGCCCGAATGCAGTTTTTCAGCGTCCTTTGTTTCATTTTTTTGCCTTGTTTTCGTCCAATCGCACCCCACCGGCCATCGATCCGGCAGCCCTTTCCATGGTATCACAGCGGCCATATTCGACCACAGCGTACCCTTCTCCCCACAGGGAAACTGCCAAATCGTCCGCTTTTTGACGCTTCAGGCCCTCCCGGTCCGCCTTCAATCGGCCTGGCGGCGCAAGAAAGCGGGGATGTCCAGGTAGTCCATGTCGGCATCGGGGTTGGGGGTACTGGCATGGGCCGGGGCGGATGCCGCACCTCCGAGGCCCCGTTCGGGGCTCTTGGGCCGCCGGGCCACCGCCGGGCGTTCCAGGGCGTCATAATCCACCTCGCCGCTGCTCTTCTTGGCCAGCGTCACCGGCTCGGGTCGCTCCTCCACCGGGGCGCTGCCGCCGATGCCGGTGGCCACCACCGTCACCCGCAACTCGTCGCTCATCTCGGGGTCGATGACCGTACCCACCACCACGGTGGCATTGTCCGAGGCGAATTCCTTGATGATGGCGCCCACCGACTCGAATTCGCCGATGGAGAGGTCCAGTCCGGCGGTGACGTTGACCAGGATGCCACGTGCCCCCGAGAGGCTGATGTTGTCCAGAAGCGGGCTGGCCACGGCCATCTCGGCGGCGGCCCGGGCGCGGTCTTCGCCACTGGCCACCCCGGAACCCATCATTGCCATGCCCATCTCGCTCATCACCGTGCGCACATCGGCGAAATCGACGTTGATGAGCCCGGGCCGGGTGATGAGCTCGGCGATGCCCTGAACGGCGTTCAACAACACGTTGTTGGCCTCCTTGAAGGCGTCGAGCAGGGTGATGTGCTTACCCAGCACCGAGAGCAGTTTCTCGTTGGGGATGGTGATCAGGGAGTCCACGTATTGGGCCAGCTCCTTGATGCCCTCTTCGGCCACCGCCATGCGTTTGGCACCCTCGAAGGGGAAGGGCCGGGTCACCACCGCCACGGTGAGCGCACCCAGTTCCTTGGCCACCTGGGCCACCACCGGGGCGCCACCGGTACCGGTACCTCCCCCCATGCCGGCGGTGATGAACACCATGTCGGCCCCTTGCAGGGTCTCGGCGATACGGTCTCGGTCCTCCAGGGCTGCCTGGCGACCCACTTCGGGATCGGCGCCGGCGCCCAACCCCTTGGTGACGCTGCCACCCAACTGCAACAGGGTGCGCGCCGAGGAATTGCCCAGTGCCTGGGCGTCGGTGTTGGCGCAGATGAATTCCACACCTTCGATGTTGGCGGTGACCATGTGCTCCACGGCGTTGCCACCGCCGCCACCGACGCCGATCACCTTGATCACCGCGTTCTGCGTGCGGGTGTCCATGATCTCGAACATTGTTGAACCCTCCTCAAACCATCAGAAATTGTCTCGGAACCAGGTCTTCATTCGCGACCAAAGGCCGCTCGATCGCCCCTCGAAACGATCCAGGTTCTCCCGCATCCCTGTCTGGTGATGTCTCAATCCGTAGAGAAGGAGGCCGACGCCAGTCGCGTAGATGGGGTTTTGCACCACGTCCGAGAGCCCCTTGACCCCTTGGGGAATGCCGAGGCGGACGGGCATGTGGAACACCTCCTCGGCCAGTTCCACCACGCCTTCCATCTTGGCGCTACCGCCGGTGAGTACCATGCCGGCGGCGATGAGGTCTTCCAGGCCGGAGCGCCTGAGCTCCGCCTGAACGAGGGTGAACAGCTCTTCGTAACGCGGTTCCACCACTTCCGCGAGGGTCTGGCGCGCCATCCGTCGAGGCGGACGGTCGCCCACACTGGGGACTTCTATGGTCTCCTCGGGGCTGGCCAGCTGGGTGAGTGCACAGGCGTATTTGATTTTTATGTCTTCTGCGTGCTGGGTCGGGGTCCGCAAGGCCACCGCGATGTCGTTGGTGACCTGGTCCCCGGCGATGGGGATCACCGCGGTGTGGCGGATCGCCCCGTCGGTGAACACGGCGATGTCGGTGGTGCCTCCGCCGATGTCCACCAGACAGACCCCCAGTTCCTTTTCGTCCTCGGTGAGCACGGCGTAGCTGGAGGCCAGTTGTTCCAGGATGATGTCGTCCACCTCCAGGTTGCAGCGGCGTACACATTTGATGATGTTCTGTGCCGCGGACACCGAGCCGGTGACCATGTGGACCTTGGCCTCCAGACGTACCCCGGACATGCCGATGGGCTCGCGGATGCCGTCCTGGTTGTCGATGACGAACTCCTGGGGGAGGACGTGAATGATCTTCTGGTCGGCGGGGATGGCCACCGCGCGGGCGGCATCGATCACCCGTTCCACGTCGCTCATGGTGACTTCTTTGTCACGGATGGCGACGATGCCATGGGAGTTGAGGCTCTTGATGTGGCTGCCGGCGATGCCGGTGAACACCGAGTGGATCTGGCAGCCGGCCATCAGCTCGGCCTCTTCCACCGCCCGTTGGATGGACTGCACGGTGGATTCGATATTGACTACCACGCCTTTCTTAAGCCCACGTGAGGGATGGCTGCCCAGCCCGGCAATCTCCATGTGGCCCTCTTCGTCCACGGTGCCGACGATGGCCACCACTTTGGAGGTGCCGATGTCCAAGCCGACGATGAATTCTCTGTCCCGCCTTCTGGTATTCATTGACCTTCCGTCGTTCCTCTCTTCCAACGCACCGCCAGGCCGTTGGGATAGCGCAGGTCGATCTGCTCGATCTCGTCCGCCCGCGGGGCGAGGATGCGGGGATAGACGGCGGCGAACCGCGCCACCCGTTGCTCCGGATCACCCCGCCCCAGTTGCAGACGAATGCCGTTGTCCAGCGTTCCGTGCCATGCGCGCCGGTCGTTCATCGCCAGCGTCACCATCCGTAATCCACTGCCCGCCAGGGCCTCGTTGAGCCGCTCCCAAGTCGCTCTCACGCGGGCGGCGCTGCCCGGCGGACCCTCGAGCCGGGGCAGCGCAGGCAGCGACGGCAGGGGCTGCGGCCGGAACACCTCGCCGTGTTCGTCCAGCAGGGCGTCCTCCCCCCAGCGGGCCAGGGGGACGCGCTCACGCAACACCACTTCCAGGGTGTCCGGCCAGATGCGCCGCACCTCGGCCCCGGCCACCCAGGGCAGTGCCTCGGCGGCCCGACTCAGACGGGCCAGATCCAGGAACAGGAAGTTCCCGTCCACCGCCGCCGCCAGCCGGGTCTGGAGTCGAGCAACGTCCACATGGCTGGCATCTCCGGTGATGCGGATGGCACGCACCGGCATGACATCTTCATCGCTCAACCACACTACGGCCGGTAATACCGCCACCCCCGCCAACAGCACCAAGGCCAGGCGCAGGGGATGACCGTTACGATGGATGCTCATGGGGACGGCCATGTCTCCTCCCTGGACGCGAAGCTGGTCTCCAAAATGGCAAGGACCAGCTCGTCGAAGTCGATCCCGGCGGCCCGGGCCGCCATGGGCACCAGGCTGTGGTCCGTCATTCCCGGCACGGTGTTGAGTTCGATGAGCCAGGGCCGTCCCTGGGTATCGACCATCAGGTCCACCCGCCCCCATCCCTGGGCACCCAGGGTCCGGAAGGCCCGCAAGGCCAGGGCCGCCAGCCGGGCCTCCTCTTCCGCCGGCAAGCCGCAGGGGCAGTGATAACGGGTGTCTTCGGCGCGGTACTTGGCCTGATAGTCGTAGAAGGCGCGCGGGGTCTCCAGGCGGATGGCGGGCAGAGCCTCTTCTCCGAGGATGGCAACGGTATATTCTGCTCCGTCCACCCAGGCCTCGGCGATCACCCGATGGTCGTAGCGGGCGGCCCGCTCCCAGGCCCCACGCAGCTCCTCCGCCCGTTCCACCTTGCTCATGCCGATACTGGAACCTTCCCGAGCCGGTTTGATCATCAACGGCAGCCCCAGCTGCTCCACCAGTTCGTCGGGATCGGTGTCGGTTTCCAGCCAAGCGAAGGGCGGGGTGGGCAGGCCCTCGGCAGCCCAGAGCTGCTTGCTGCGCGCCTTGTCCATGGCCAGGGCCGAGGCCAGCACCCCACTGCCGGTGTAGGGCAGGCCCATGAGGCCGAGGGCGCCTTGAACCACGCCATCTTCCCCCAGGCGACCGTGGAGGACGTTGAACACCCGGTCGAAGCCCCCGTCCATGAGGGTCCGCACCACCCGGGCGTCCTGGACGTCCACCGGATGGGCATCCACGCCCCGGCGCCTCAGGGCCTCCAGGACTTGGCGTCCGCTGGCCAGGGAGACCTCGCGCTCGGCGGCAGGGCCGCCCATGAGCACCGCCACCCGTCCGTAGGCCTCGGGCGCTCTCGTCTTCATGCCGGCTCTCCTATGATGTGGACTTCGGGGATCAGGGTGACGCCGTGGTGACGATGCACTTCGGTCTGGATGTGCCGGATGAGGGCCTCGATGTCCGCCGCTCGCGCCGCCCCGGTGTTGACGATGAAATTGGCGTGGCGCTGGGAAACACAGGCCCCGCCGATGCAATACCCCTTGAGGCCGGCGGCCTCGATGAGGCGTCCGGCATGATCGCCGGGGGGATTGCGGAACACCGAGCCGCAACTGGGCTGCTGGGTGGGCTGGCTGGCACCACGGCGTGCCAGTAGTTCTTTGATGCGGCCGAGGGCCTTTTCCGGGGATACACCAGGGGTGAGGCGCAGGTGGGCGGCGAGGAACCATTCCCCCTCCGGGCCATGGACCTCGCGATAACCGATGCGGAAATCCTCCGGCCGCCGCAGACGGACCCGTCCCCGCCGATCAATGGTCTCCACTGCGACCACCAGAGGCCAAGTCTCTCCGCCGAAGGCCCCGGCGTTCATGGCCAGGGCGCCTCCCAGGGTGCCGGGGATGCCGGCGAGGAATTCCGCTCCACCCAGACCGGCACGGGCACAGAACCGGGCCACCTTGGCACTGGCCACCCCCGCCTCGGCACGCACCCGCTCCTCATCCACACGCTCGATGCCGTTCAGGGCCCCGGCGGTGGCGATCACCGTGCCCGGCAGGCCACCGTCACGCACCAGCAGATTGCTGCCCAGGCCCAGCCACCACCGGGGCTCGTCCTCGGGAAGGCGACGCAACAGCTCGCACAGGTCGTCGGCATCGGCGGGGCGGTAGAATCGCCGGGCCGGGCCACCCACCCGCCAACTGGTGTGACGTGACAGGGGTTCATTCACGGTGAGACGCCCACGGAGCCCCTGGAAGACCCCGTCCAGCCGATCCTCGCGCAGGGGGACGTTCATGCCTCACCTCCAGCGGCCAGGCGGGCGGGTAAAGTGCCGATGTCACCCGCTCCCAGTGTCAGCACCAGGTCACCCTCGCGCACCACCCGCTCCAGCAACCCGGGCAACTCGTCCACCGACTCGGCGAACACCGGTTCCAGTCGTCCCCGCAGTCGCAGTGCCCGGGCCAGAGCACGGCCGTCGGCGCCGGCGATGGGGGCCTCGCCAGCGGGATAGACCTCGCTCAGTACCACGGCGTCGGCCTCCTCCAGCACGGCGGTGAAGTCCTCGAACAGATCCCGGGTCCGGGTGTAGCGATGGGGCTGGAACACCGCTACCAAGCGGCGATCGGGCCAGCCGGCACGGGCAGCGGCCAGGGTGGCGGCCAGCTCGCGGGGGTGGTGGGCGTAGTCGTCCACCAACAGCACCCGTTGCCCCCCCAGGGTGATCTCGCCCCAGGTCTGAAACCGGCGGCCGATGCCCTGGAACTCCCGTAGCGCACGGTCCACCGCCTCCATGCCCAGCCCCAGTTCCCGGGCCACCGCCACCGCCGCCAGGGCGTTCTGGACGTTGTGACGCCCGGGGAGGCGGACGCACAGGCTGTGGCGCTGATCACCCTCCACCAGGGTGAAACAGCTCTCCAGCCCACTTTGACGCCAGTCCTCGGCGCGCAGATCGGCCTCGGGGTGGAAGCCATAGGTCCGCACTGGCCGGGCGATATCGGGGAGCAACTCGCGGATCACCGGGTCGTCCAGACACACCACCGCCAGGCCGTAGAAGGGCAGGTGATGGAGGAAGTCCAGGAAGGTGGCCCGCAGACGGTCGAAGTCGCCACCGTAGGTCTCCATGTGGTCGGCATCGATGTTGGTGACCACCGCCAGCATGGGTTGCAGGTGGAGGAAGGAGGCATCGGATTCGTCGGCCTCGGCCACCAGATAA
>Ga0256839_1001233_pt1 | contig 31582 bp, 23 predicted proteins | sample 354166metaG_FD_185968 | JGI IMG/M metagenome (GOLD analysis project Ga0256839, IMG submission 185968) | Hydrothermal vent microbial communities from Mid Atlantic Ridge, Atlantic Ocean - 354-166 | ecosystem: Environmental > Aquatic > Marine > Hydrothermal vents | place: Atlantic Ocean: Mid... | reverse complement strand
AGGTAAAGTAAAGTTCATTAAGGGAAAGCCAATTTTTTCTTCAAAGGATTTAGAAATGTCTGATTTACCGCCACGAATGTTAGGTGAATTTTACAATCTAAAGGTATCAAGTTTGTTTTATAAAAAACCTGATATCCTTGTATTGGATTTAGCTCCTGGTGTGCGGTTGATTAGAAGTTGTGGTATGAGAAAAAAAGGATATTTGAGTATAGATAGTTGTTGGTATTATAGGTGTAAATAGAGAAATAATGTAACTCAAGTTTCGGTAGTCAAAAGCAATTGATTCAAGTTAAAGATTTTCAGTATTTCGTTGTCTTTAAAAATCGCTGAGGCTATCTTTTTTATATCTATACTCATGGCGAAGTGGTTTGGGAGGCGTTAGCCTCCCAAACTCCCTATCTTCGTTCCTTTGCGAGTTGTAAATATCCCAAACCATTTCGGTTTGGGTATAATAATCAAATTTAAAATAACCTTTTATGAACGAATCTCAAAAGGAGAGTACGATATTCCTAAGAAAGCTCAAGATCAAGGATAAGCAAGCCCTTGCCAAGCTTCTAAATAACAAGAAGATATGGAATAATCTGAGAGATCATCTTCCCTACCCTTATTCGGAAAGAGATGCTGAAAGTTTCATCGAATCTACTGAGAAGGATAAGCACCAACACGTCTTCGCTATAGAATACAACGGAAGTTTTTGTGGCGTAATAGGCTTAACCCTTCAAAAAGATGTTTACCGAAGATCAGCTGAAATAGGATATTGGATTGGGGAACCCTTTTGGGGGAAAGGAATAGCCACAAAATCCATACAATGGATAACTCGATATGGCTTTGAAAACTTAAAACTCTTGCGAATTTATGCTTGCGTTTTTGAATCCAACCCGGCTTCTATGAAAGTTCTGGAAAAAAATGGCTACATCAACGAAGGCATTTTAAAAAAGGCTGTAATCAAAAATGGAAAAATCCAAGACGAATACAGATATTATCGATTAAATCCCGGCATAAAAGACCAAGACCCTGTCCGATAAGACCGCAATTGTCATACTTACAACAGCTTCATGCTACTAAGTACAACTACCGAAGGACAAAAACCAACACCAACATGAAAAACATCCTTCTATTCCTGCTTATTTTCAACGCGCCTTTCAGCTTTTCTCAGCAGACCTACGACTTTGCCATATATCACGATGGTGATATCGGCGCCTGGGAAGAGGACGTCATTGCCTTTGAACACTTCCTCGACTGGAAAGGAGTAAGTCACAAAAGAGTTGGTGCACAAGAGATCAATACTGCGCCCCTGAAAGACTCCTATGGAGCCATCTTTTTCCCCGGAGGAGATGCCGACTATTACAGCGCTGACATCAACGCCACGGGCATACAACACATCCGGGATTTGGTTTTCACCGGAGGAGCCTATATAGGCATGTGTGCAGGAGCCGAATTTGCCTCTGATAAACTGGTTTGGGAAGGCTTTGAAATAGACTATCCCCTCAATTTCTTCCAGGGAAAATCCATCGGCCCTATCGATCAGCTCGCTATCTGGCCGGATTATGCCATGACCAGTGTATCCATGAACCCTAATGACGAAATAAACAGTTTTGGAGATGAACAAGAAGATATGCTCTACTGGGGTGGCAGCGTTTTCCACCCTTATGCGGACACCCCAATAGATACCGTGGCCACTTTTGACGGCTTCGCCAACAAACCGGCCATCATCAAATTTTACTATGGAAACGGGCGAGTTTTGCTCATTAGCCCACATCCCGAAATCGAAGAAGACAGCAACAGAGACGGCGTCAATGTCGCCGAAGAATTGGATGACAACGGCTCGGATTGGGGCTTCCTCTGGACAGCCACTGATTGGCTGTTGGGCAATCCGCTATCCGAGCCAACAGCTCTGCATTCTCCCGCTCAAGGCCAACCCCATTTCAAACTCTTCCCAAACCCTGTACACAAAAGCCTCAACATCAGCCCTAAGGACGAAATAATAAGCGTAAAATTCTACGACTGGTCGGGGCGGCTCCTACTAAACAGCAAAAACCCGACTTTCCCTATAGACCTGTCCTTTCTTCCCAACGGAGTGTATAGCTGCCAAATAGAAACGCAGCACATGCAAACCATTGAAAAAGTGGTGATAGCCAATCAACCCTGAAAACTTCATGAGTGCATTGGGGCAAAGCATGGAAATTGTGATGCTGGCCCCAGCGGCCGCAGAGACAGAGGCCGTCGTGGCTTGGAAGCTTGTCCGGAGGGCAAATTTCCATAGAGCAGGCCTCTGCCTGGCAGGAGCTGGAGAAAAAGCAACAAGGATAAGCCCCTATACCGAGGACTTTTCCGTGTCGGCCATATCCAACAGTTCAGCCTCATCTTTTGAGCTGTGGCAGGCCGGCAGCTACGAAGTGGAGGCCGAGCTCTTCGGTTGCCCGATAAAGGACAGCTTTGCGCTGGAAGTCAACGACTGCCGCTCGCGCATCTACTTTTCCACGGCCTTCTCCCCGAATGGGGACGGTCTGAACGATTTGTTTTTGCCGCAAGGCAAGGACTACGAGGGCATAGAATTGCAAGTTTACGACCGCTGGGGCGGACTGCTGTTTTCGTCTCAAAGCCCGTCCTTTGCCTGGGACGGGGGCGATGCCGCCGGTGGCTTGTATGTGTATCGCTTTCGGTATTTCAACACTCCGGCCCTGCAGGAGGAGGAGGTTTCCGGCCAGGTGGTGTTGCTGCGGTAGAGACGCAATACCTTGCATCTCTACCGCTTTGAGCGCGCACCACATTGCCACCTATGGCTGCCGCTCGGGCACCGGTGGTTTCCGGCAAAAAATTAGGTAAGCCTTCGAGGCGCAAAGCTCCGGCCAGAGCCATGAGCAGAGCCTCTTTGAAGTCCACAATTAGGAAAGAAGGGCGGTGGAGGGTGATGTTGAGAGCTTGAATGGCTTCTTGCAGGCAAGTTCGAAGAAAGGTATTGTGTGCTCCGCCACCGGTGATGAAGAGAGTGCGGTGTTTTTGTGTAGAGGAGAAGAATTTTTTCAGGTGCATAAAGAGCAAAGCCCCCAGAAAGCGATAAGCGGTATGCAGGCGATCTTCGGTTGAGGCGGGGTAGTTTTGGAAAAGAGGGAGGGCTTCCGACTGTACCCATTGGTTGCTGAGCGATTTGGGTGGCGGCAGGTGGTAATAGGCTTTGTCGAGTGCTTGTTGCAGCAGTTCGGGCAGTAGTTTTCCACTTTGTCCCAGTTGGCCGTCTTTGTCGTAAGGCAGGCCTGTTTCGGCAGCCAGGGCATTGAACAACTGATTGGCAGGGCCGATATCGCAGGCCTGCCAGCGCCCCTCATCCACGGCAGTGAGATTGGCAATGCCCCCCAGGTTGAGCCAGGCTTCGTGTTCTGTGAAGAGCAGCTTGTCGGCCAGAGGAGACATAGGTGCGCCTTGCCCGCCCAAGGCAATGTCAGCCGTGCGGAAGTCAAATATGACGGGTAGGCCCAGTTTTTGGGCCAGGGCATGCCCGTCGCCCAATTGAAAGCTGAAGCCTTTGGAAGGCTCGTGAAAAAGCGTGTGCCCGTGCAGGGCTACAGCTTCGGGTCGGGTATTCCAGGTTTGAAGCAGAGGCCGGAGCAAGTCGCCCAGGTAGCGGCCAAAAGCGGCATGAGCGCTCAGAACTTCAGGCAGAGGAGCTTTGCTCAAGCCGCTGAGTTTTTCCACCCAGGATGCAGCGTAAGGCAGGGTGCGGGCATGCTGTAGGGTCCAGCTGATGTGATCCAGTTCCCCCTTTGGGTTGAAGTTTAGCTCAAAGACCACATCAGCCACGTCCAATCCGTCCAGTGAACTTCCCGACATCAGCCCAAGAAGGTGGTGTTTTCTCGTTTTTTCAAATCCTGTTTGCTTCAATGTTTTGTCTATTTTTGTGTCTTTCTTCGTTACACGCCCCGCCGGTTGGGTTGGGTATACTCATGGCGAAGTGGTTTGAGAGGCGTCAGCCTCCCAAACTCCCTATCTTCGTTCCTTTGCGAGTTGTAAATATCCCAAACCATTTTGATTTGGGTATATTATGAACGGATGATGTGCCGCGAAATTAGCAAAAGAAAACGGGTTCTGAAAGGAGAAGTGCTTTTGCCCGCTTCCAAGAGCCTTTGTAATCGGGCACTCATCATTGGTGCTTTGGGCGGGGGCTGGCCTGAAAACGTCTCCAAAGCCAAAGACAGCCAGATTTTGCAGGGCCTTCTTCGGCAATACCTTACCGGAGAGGAAAAGGCCCTTTACCATGCCGGTGCGGGGGGTACTACTTACCGCTTTATGTTGGCTTTTCTGGCTACTTCTCCGGGGCAGCAACAACTCACCGGCAGCGAGCGGATGTGCCAGCGCCCCATAGGACCTTTGGTTACTGCCTTGCGGCAAATGGGAGCCGAGCTGGAGTACCTGGAGCGGGAGGGCTATCCTCCGGTTCGAATCGGCCCTTTTGCTCCATCTGCACATCGGGCAGAAGTCCGACTTGCGGCCCATGAGAGCAGTCAATACCTCTCGGCGGTTTTGTTGGTAGCTCCCCGTCTTCCAAAGGGTTTGCTGTTGTGCCCCCAGGGAGCGATGGTTTCTCGTCCTTACCTGGACATGACCCTGGGTTTGATGCATCGCTATGGGGTAGAAGTAAAAGAAAAGGGGGGCTGTTTTGAAGTGGCAGCCGGACAGGCGTACCGTCTTTTTCGTTACAGGGTAGAGGCCGACTGGTCGGCGGCGTCTTATTTCTATGCCTTGGCCGCTTTGTCGGAAGAAGTGGATTTGTTTTTGCCCGGTTTGGAAAAGGACAGCTTGCAGGGTGATGCCGTTTTGGCGGAGTGGATGCGCGACTGGGGCGTTGAAACCCGCTTTGAGGCGGGCGGGGTTCGCCTTTTGCGCGATTCCGGAGTCCTTGCTCATCCGCCTTTGGAGATGGATTTTCTGGAGCAGCCCGATTTGGCGCAGACTTTTGCCGTTTTGGCAGCTGTTTTGGGGCGGCCTTTGCGTTTGAAGGGTTTGAAAACGCTGCGCATCAAAGAGACGGATAGGTTGCAGGCCTTGAAGCAGGAGTTGGCCAAGGTAGGCGTTCAGGTAGAGATAGGAGGAGGTGACCAACCTTTTCTGGATGTTCGGGGAAAGGCGCAGTGGAAAGAGGTTCCCGTTTTTGATACCTACGAAGACCACCGCATGGCTATGTCGCTCAGTCTTTTGAGCGTGTTGGGTCCGCTGCGTTTTCGACAAGCCGAAGTGGTGGAGAAGTCTTTTCCCGATTTTTTTGAGGTCTGGGAGAGCTGTTAGCACCCCAGGAGGCTCTCCTTTATTTGAGTTGTTTGAGCAGCCATTTTTTTTCCGTGAGGGGAGAGGCCTTTTCCACTTCGGTGCGCAATTCGGCCACTTCTCTTTTGTCGAAGGGGTTGAGGTTGACCAGTTTGCGCGTGAAGCGGATGACGTTGCTGTAATTGGCTTTGTGATAGCCGATGACTTTTTTGCGACTCATGTAGCGTTTCATGCTGTCGAGCAGGGATTCCAGGGCGTCGTACTCGTCGAGTTCGTAGTACATTTTCAGCAGCATAATTTTGGCTGCCAGAGTCATGAGGATGTCGTCGTATTCTACCAGGGCGAGGCGTTTCATGGCCTGGCTGTAATCCTTTTTTTCAAACAGCAGTTTGGCCTCGCAGTAATGGACGATAGATTCGCGATGGCGTTCGTCTAAGTAGTGCTGATAGTCCTTGATGAACTGTTCTGTCCAGTTGAATTCCTGTAAACGGGTGGCAGCGGTAACCACGTTGCGGAAGGTCCAGCGCGACAGCAGTCTGTCTTGAATGAGGATGCTGTTTTTAAGGCCCTGCCGGTAAAAGTCGAAGGTTTCTTTCCAGTATCGCTCGATGCCGGCATTGATGCGGCCGATGCAGTAGTTGATGGCGAAGAGGTAATTTTCGCGCAATTCGTCGAGGGGGAGCAAAGAGCCGTAGGAGAAGAGCGCTTCTTTTAATTTGGCGAAAGCCAGCTCGTCCTCCCTGTTTTGCAGGACGCGCAGGCTGTGGTAGTAAATGGATACCACGGGTTGTTCCAGCATGCCTTGTTCCTCCACGTAGTGGAGCAACGCTTTCAGTAGGCCGAAATCGTAGGAGACTTTATAGACGTTGGCGTGCGAGAGCATCAGGCCGCTGAGCCGCAGTTTTTGAATGACGAATTGCAGTTCCAGGGCCTGGGAGATAGCTTGGAGGTTGAGCGGCCCGGTGCGCTTTTGCTTGCTGTAGAAGTCGTATTTGAGGAACTCCAGGCGGAAGACTTGCCCGAAATAATCGGCCGAACGGTGAGGCGCTTGGACCAGCAGTTTGTCTAATCTGCGAATCTGTTGCTCCTGAAGTTTATCCAGTTGCTTGCTGCGCAGGGTATTGATTAGGGCCAGTTGGCGGTCGGCTTCCGAGCGGTTTTGTTCGTTGTAAATGAGGAAATCTTCCAGCGCTTTGTTGAAAAAATGCAGCACTTGACGCAGGTAGGCGTCGTCGTACTTTTCCTTTTCAGGGAATAATTTGGCGAAAGCCTGCCTTTTGGCCTCTTTGTCGAGCGTTTGCAAAGCTTCATTTTCCGTCAAAAAATCCAATAAACGGACTACATCTTCGCGTTGATTGTGTACGGGAGAAAGCAGCCATTTTCTGAAACGGCGCAGCTCTTTTTTGCTCAAAGTACGCAGCAATTGAATGCTTCGGTTCTTTTTCATGTGGGTAGATGGTGCATTTTTTGCTTTCGCAAGATAGAAAACTTTTTTGTTTTTCAACAAAGCGAGGCTTTTGTTTGTGTGTTCCCTTGTCTTAAGTTGTTGATAATCAGTTGGTTATGATTTTTGAAAGAATTTTTGCTATGAAAAAAATGTTCAACAAATGCCCTTTTTTGTCGTTGTGCAGGCTTGGGTTTGTTTTCACTTTTGTACCGTCAACGAATAAGAGGAATATTCCTATGAACTACTGCTCAGAAAAAACGCGAATCACTACACCCCGGCTGTTGAAGCTGGTGGGGGTGTTGGTATCCTTGTGGATACCGGCGATGCTGAGCGGACAGGGCTGGGAATATACTTATGGCAACCCGAATTATACCGACAGGGGCGAGGCCATCCTGCAAACCGATCAAACAGGGTACCTGGTGGTGGGAACCAGCGAGGGATTTAGCCAGGACCAAGACAAAGACGCCATTGTCATTCGCACCGATGTGGATGGCGAAATCATTTGGCTGCAAGCCTTCGATGAAGGATTTGAGGGCTACGGCCAGGATTTGGCGAAAGCCCACCAGGACCACGTCTATGTGCTGGCAGGCTACAACAAGGCAGACGGCTTGTCTTCTTTTGACATGCATCTGCTGTTCTTCAACGAACGCGGAGAAGCCTTGAACAGCCTGTTTTACGGCAGCGAGGACATGGACGAATTCGCTTATGCCATCATCCCAACGACCGATGGCGGCTACCTCCTCGCAGGCCGCCAAGAAGACCAGGCCCGTGCCGTAAAAGTGGACGGCAACGGCAATGAAATCTGGTCGATTAACTACTCAGACGAGGGGCTTGAACGCTTCGTGGACGTGGTTGAAATCAATGACGGCTACGTCTTTCTGGGTAGATCCCAAACAACCGATACCACTTACAATTACCTCCTGAAGACCGATTACAACGGAGGTGTGATCTGGGGCCATGCGCATTCGCTGGGCAATGACTACAACGACCCGCAGGCTCTGATCACGACAACCGATGGCCAGCTCGCTTTCACCGGAGGCCTGTACAATGCCTATACGGTGAAAGTGAGCGCTGACGGCCAAAATGTTCTTTGGCAAAATGAAATCAGCGATTACGAATCCCAGGGTTACGACTTGGTCGAATTGCAAGGCGGCTCCCTGGTTACTACAGGTGTCATTCAGCTGACCCCTTTGAACAGCGATGTGTTGTTGGTGAAGTATTCCGCAGACGGCAACCTGCTGTTGCAGGAAAACATCGGAGCGGAAAACCATCCGGAATTTGGGAAGGGCCTGACCAGCACCTTGGACGGTGGCTTTGCCATAGCCGGAGATTTCAGCTCTTCGCTACCCTTAATTTACGACGTGCTGGTGGTCAAATCCGATGCCGAGGGCAACACGCTGAACAACTACATTCAGGGCAGGGTCTTTGAAGATTTGGATTTGGATTGCTTCGTCGATGCCGATGAACCGCTGCTCAAGAAATGGTTGGTACGGGCTGAAAGTGCTGATGAAACTTTTTACGGTTATACCGATGAAAACGGCTTTTTCAGCCTTTTGGTCGATACCGGCTCCTATCAGTTGAGCGTTACCCCGCCTGCACCTTATTGGGATGGCTGCGACGGCTTGCAGTACCAGCTGGACATGCCGAATATGTACGACACCTTGGAGCAGGATTTTGCCCTGCACAAAGTCATTTCCTGCTCCTGGCTGGAAGTGGACATCAGCAGCCTGCCTCCCCGCTCTTGCGAGTTTATGGATTATCTCATCAGCTATCGCAATCGGGGTACGGATATGGCCGAGGGGGCCTATGTAGATGTCATTCTCGACGAAGACTTGCTCTTCATCGACTCGGATTTGCCGGTTGCCTTGCAAGTGGATAGCCTTTACCGCTTTGAGCTGGGCGATCTGGTGCCGGATGATGAAGGACAGTTTATGGTGCATACCTTGGTGGGCTGTAGCACTGTAGAGGAGCAGTCCATCGTCAGTACGGCTCACATCAAGCCGGACTCCATTTGCCTGGCCCCCCAGCCGGGCTGGGATGGTTCGCGCATCGTGGTCAATGGCTGGTGTGAAGACGGTGTCAACAACTTCTCCATCAAGAACATCGGCCCGGGCGATATGCTGCAGCCCATGGATTTCATCGTCATTGAAGACGAAATCATGGGGTATCAGGAGTTTCAGCTGCCCTCTCAAGATAGCATCATCGTTACCCGCACTTCGCCCGTGGGAGCTACTTTCAGACTTATAGCCGACCAGGCTCTGGAATTGCCCGGATACAGCCGCCCCAATGTGGTGTTGGAAGCCTGTACTTCCGGAGGCGGTTTCAGTACGGGTAAGGTGTTGCAATTTGCCGAAGATGAGTTCGACCCTTTTCGCTCCGTCGATGCTCAGGAGATCGTTTTGAGCCTTTCGGCAAATGGGTTCCAGCTGCCTTTCCCCGAGGGCTATCGCGGAGATACCATTCCGGCCAATACCGATATCGAATACCTCTTGGCCTTTTACAATGGTACCGATGAGGTGATCAACAGGGTTTACCTGCGCGATACGATTTCTGATAAATTGGATTTCACCACCATAGAACCCGGTGTATCCAGCCACCCCTACACCTATGAGGCCTATGATCGTTCCGTTTTAAAATTCAAATTCAACGACATCAACTTAGAGCCCGGGGAATACGGTTTTGTGAAGTTCCACATCAAACAACAACCGAATTTGCCGGAAGGCACTGAAATCTTCAATCGGGCTCGGTTGTCGGTGGGTTACGAAGCTCCGGAAGTAACGGCTCAAAAGCGCCACATTATAGGTGGCTTGGATTATCCCGATTTTGTGCAGACTTCCGTCTTTCATGTGCCCCTGACGCTCATAGACCTGAGCATTTACCCCAATCCGGGAGGAGAGCAGGTCATTGTAAAGGTTTCAGGTGAAGAAAAACTCAGGGGTTGGTCTTGTCAGTTGTTTGACCTGCAGGGTCGGAAGCTGGCTACCTATCCCTTTGAAAACAACAGCTCAGTGCTCGACTGCAAAGCCTTGCCTTCCGGCATGTACTTTGTCGTCGTAACGAACCCTATGGGAAAACTGATGGGCGCGGGTAAACTGAGCATACAGAAACCATAAGCCCAAACAACCGATGTCGGAGCTGCAAAGGCGGCTCCGACTTAAGAAAAACTTTTGACAACAGGAGGTCATATCCCAAACATCCCGAAACCGATGCACCATGGGCCGGAAGCCGCAAGGCTTCTTTGGCCCGTTTTAAACCGATTACACCAATGACTCTCCTTTAAAAGGGGGCTTTCGGGCTCCCTTTTTTCAACTTTGGATTCGCTTTTTTCATGAGATTATAATTTGTCAAGGCAAGCCACCCCGCGGGGTGGCTTACTTTTTTTCGGGAAGCTCTTTGTCGGGCTTTCGGGCTTAGTTCTTGTACTTCACCTTTTCGAGCTTCTTCACCACCAATTGTACGGTATTACCCAGGCGTTGTTCCAACAAAACCAGGCGGTTTTTGAGCACCTCTTCACGCGTTTCGGGGCGGGCATGGCGCAGGTTGATCAATTCCAAATGGCGTTGTACCTGAACCTTGAAAAGCTCTTGGATTTCTTCAACCAGGCGCTCTATCTTTCCGTCTTGATCGCTCAGGCAGAGCGAAAAACTGATAGCGGAGTTTTGCATGAGATTGACGCGCAGGTGCAGGCGGGCAATGTGTTGAAATAGGAGGCTGATGTGTTGCTCCGCAACAAAGGAAAAATCGCGGGTCGAAATTTGCAGCAAGGCCTGTTGCCGCTTAATGGAGATGATAGGCGGGTAAGTTTCTTCGGCTTCATTTTGGATGAGGCTCCCCGCTCTTTCGGGCTGCAGGAAAGACCTCACTTCCAGGGGGATGTTTTTGTTTTGCAGCGGTTTAATGGTCTTGGGGTGTAGCACTTGAGCGCCGTAATAAGTCATTTCAATGGCTTCGCGATAGGAGAGCCTGTCCAGGCGAGGCGGGTTTTCAAAAATGCGCGGGTCGGCGGTGAGCACGCCCGGCACATCTTTCCAAATGTGTACGCAACGGGCATCTAAAGCGTAAGCCAATACAGCTGCAGTGTAATCCGAACCCTCCCGCCCCAGGGTGCTGTTGTAGTTGTCGGAAGTGCTGCCGATGAAGCCTTGGGTCAGGGGTATTTTATTTTCCTTGAGCAAGGGTGTGAGTTGTTGGCGGCAACGGGAAATGGTTTCTTCCCATAAAATGTGTGCTTCTCTGAAAGAGTCGTCGGTGCGGATGAAGTCGCGGGCATCTAACCAGACAACCGGTAGGCCTTCGGTTTTTAACCAGGCGGCCAGAATGCGGGTTGAGAGCAATTCTCCCAGGGGTATGAGTTGGTCGTAGAAAAAGTCGTAGTTCTGTGGAGGCTCTTCCTCAAGCAGCCATTCGGCTTCGACGAAGAGGTCGTTGAGCTCTGCAAGGAGACTTTGTTTTTCTTTCGGCCTTTCGGCAAACAGTTCTTCAACTACGGCCTCGTGCCAGCTGCGCAACCGGTTGAGCATTCCAAAGCTTTCTTCCGTCTTTCCTGCGAAGCCTGCCTGAGCGATTTCTTCCAGAGCATTGGTCGTTTTAGCCATAGCTGACACCACGAGCAGGCGTGCGGCTTTTTGATCACTGTGTTGTTGGAGAATTTCGGCTACTCGGCGTATGGCTTGGGCATCTCGAACCGAGGCCCCTCCAAATTTGTGGATGTCTGTCATGGGGAAATCAGCAAACTTGCATTAAGGTAAGGCCGTCGGTACTTCCGAGCAATTGTTCCATGGCGCGCTCGGGATGCGGCATCATGCCCACTACACGACCGGTTTCGTCACATATTCCGGCTATGTTGTTGCAGGCTCCGTTGGGGTTGGCCTCTTCGGTAACATTTCCTTCTTCATCACAGTAACGAAACAAGACTTGTCCGTTTTTTTCGAGTTTTTCCAGCGTGGTTTCGTCGGCATAGTAGCGGCCCTCTGCATGGGCGATGGGAATGCGCAGGATTTTGCCGGAAGGCAGATTCGGCAAAAAAGATTTTTGGCTTTCCACCCTCAGGTGAACGTGCTTGCAGATGAATTGTTGGTCTCTGTTGCGCAGCAACACCCCGGGTAACAAACCCGCTTCGCACAAGATTTGAAAGCCGTTGCAAATACCCAGAACTCGCCCCCCTTGTTTGGCGAAAGCCACGACCGATTGCATGATGGGGGAAAAGCGGGCAATGGCTCCGGCTCTCAGGTAATCGCCATAGGAGAAGCCTCCGGGCAAAACCAGGCAGTCTTCTTCCGGCCTGAGGTCTCGCAAATCTTTTTCTTTATGCCAAAGTTTGTGCACCTCGTGTTTTAGTACCTGGCCGAGGGCGTACACCATGTCGTCATCGCAATTTGATCCGGGGAAAACAACTACTCCGTATTTCATAAGAAGACTTGGTTTGCGTGGCAGCTTAAAAGCTGATGTATTTTTCAGGGTTTACGGGCTGGCCGTTGTGCCAGAGCTCGAAGTGGAGATGGGGCCCGCTGGTCTGTTCTCCGGTGTTTCCAATGATGGCTACGGCCTCTCCGGCCTTGACAAAGTCGCCTACGTTTTTCAGGAGAGCAGAATTGTGCTTGTATTGTGTTACGACATTGTTGGCATGCTGGATGATGATGGTGTTGCCGGTGTCGGTGTTCCAGGATGCAGAGATCACCCAGCCTGGCAGCACGGCTTTTACAGGGGTGTTCTTTGGAGCCAGAATATCTACGCCATAGTGTTTTTCTTCCAGTTTGAAGCGCTTGCTGATTTCTCCTATAAGTGGAGAGATGAAATACATTTGCTCCAAAGGCAGGTCGTTGCTGCGTTGAATGACGGTTTCGGGTTGTCGGTTGTTGTTGCGCATTTCGGCTAAGGCAACTTCTCGTCTAATTTCCTCGTCTTCGGGTATGCGTTCTATGTGGAGGGCGCTGTCCGGAAATTCTACCGGTTCGCTTTTGATATCTTCAACGGTTTGCACTTCGCCTGTTAGCATCTTTCTAAAATGCTCTGTGTAGAGTTGTTGTGCCCTGAGTTCTTCTTCCAGCGAGTCCAGTTCGCGGTTTACCTTAATCAATTCGGGTAAGGCATTGGCTTCGCCATAGCCTGGTATCAGGCGCTTGGCGGGGGTGAAAGCTATAAAGGCGACGACGAGAATGGTAAGCAGGACCAGCAGGGTGCTGATCAGGATATATACATTCAGTATAGATAGGCGATAGGAGGCTACGTCTTCGAAAGTTTCCTCGTTCATCACGACGAGGCGATAGGTGTGTTTCAGGCGTTCGCGCCAAGATTTTTTCGGGCTGTTTTCTTCGCTCATATCGGCTGGTTTTTACTCTTCTTCTTCGCTTGCTTGGAGGATGCCTCTTGCGTGGAGGAAGTGATACCATTTGATGATTTTGCTGATGTCGCTGTTGCGCACGCGGTCGGGGTCGTGGTCGGGCAGAATTTCGGAGAAGTAATCCCTGAGATTTTGGGGGGAATCTTTGGGGTCGGGCATTTTTTCCATTCCCGTATTCATCATTTTTTCCAAGACTTCTTTCAGCGGGACGGAGTCGGTATAGGTGTAGATGGCGATGCCTTCCAGGGGCATGAATTGGTGCTTTCTGGCCGGTACGAAGCGTCGTTTCCCATTGTCGAGGTCTTCGATAATGATGCCGTTGTTGCGCGTTCCGGCCAGTTTGTAGATGCCGGAGAAGCCGGATACGGAGATGAGTTTTTGCAAGTTCATGCTCGTCATTGTTTTATTCGCCTGAGTTTTTACCAGTTTTTGAGTTGGGTCAATTTTTCTTCGAGTCGTTTGCCGAAAGGCAGGAATTGTTTTTCCAGTTCGGGTGCGAAGGGCACGGGGGTGTCGAGCGCGGCCAGGCGCATGGGCGGGGCATCCAATTGGTCGAAGAGGCGTTCTGCTATTCGGGCGGCCAGTTCGGCACCTATGCCTCCGGTGAGGGTATCCTCGTGTAGAATGAGAACACGATTGGTTTTGCGCAGGCTGTCTTCAATGGTTTCCCAGTCGAGGGGAGCGAGGCTGCGCAAGTCGATGATGTCGGCAGACAGGCCGACTTGGTCGGCCGCTTTCAGGGCTTGATGTACGCCGGAGCCATAAGTCAGTATGCTGAGTTCTTTGCCTTCCCTGACCCGCCGAGCCAGGCCGATGGGGATGGTGTAAGGGGCCTCGGGCACGGGGCCGCTGACGGAGCGGTAGAGGGCCTTGTGTTCGAAGAAGAGCACGGGATTGGGGTCTTCAAAAGCTGCCAGCAGCAGGCCCTTGGCGTCTTCCGGCGTAGAAGGATAGAGGATTTTCAGCCCGGGGCAGTGGAAGAACCAGCTTTCAGTGCTTTGGGAGTGAAAAGGGCCGGCAGCTACTCCTCCTCCCGTGGGCATGCGCACGACTACATCAGGGGCGTGCCCCCAGCGGTAGTGAAGTTTGGCCAGGTTGTTTACGATTTGATTGAAAGCCACGCTGACGAAGTCGGAGAATTGCATTTCCACCATGGCTTTCATTTGGCGCAAGCTGAGGCCCAGAGCTGTACCGACTATGGCGCTTTCGCAAATGGGGGTGTTTCGCACGCGCTCTTTGCCAAATTGTTCTACGAAGCCCTCCGTGATTTTGAAGACGCCCCCGTATTCGGCTATGTCCTGACCCATGAGTACCAATTCGGGGTGCTTTTCCATGGCCTGGCGAAGGCCTTCGGAAAGGGCATCTACCAAGCGCATTTCCCGGGTCGGGCCTTTCGGCAAATGCCATTCGGTACGCCATGCCGGGCGGTCTTTCACATCCACCGGCGAAGGGGCGAAGACATCGGCCTCTTCGGCTTCGGGGGTAGAGCTGACCTTTGGCTCGGCTTCGGCTTGCTTCCAGGCCTTGTTGATTTTTTCTTTGAAGGCTTGGCGCAGCTTTGCGATTTTGGCTTCGTCCAGCAAGCCTTCAGCGAGCAGGTATTGCTCGTAGTTGTTGAGCGGGTCCTTTTGTGCCCAGTGCTCCATCAGAGCCTTGGGCACGTATTTGGTGCCGGAGGCTTCTTCGTGCCCGCGCATGCGAAAGGTGAGCGCTTCGACCAGCACGGGCTTGGGGTTCTTGCGCAACTCGGCACTGATTTTGCGCAAGCGCGAATAGACCTCAAGGACGTTGTTGCCGTCGATTTGGTAGCCTTTCATGCCGTAGCCCTTGGCCCTGTCCACCAGGTTTTCGCAGCGGTATTGCTCGCTGGTAGGTGTGGAAAGGCCGTAGCCGTTGTTTTCGATGAGGAAGATGACGGGCAAATCCCAGACAGCAGCCACATTGAGGGCTTCGTGAAACTCTCCTTCGCTGGTGCCGCCCTCACCGGTGAATGCCAGGCTTACGCGGGCTTCTTTTTTGAGCTTGTGAGCCAGAGCCACGCCGTCGGCCAGCGACAATTGAGGCCCCAGGTGGGAAATCATGCCCACGATCTTGTATTCGGGAGCACCAAAGTGGAAGGAGCGGTCACGCCCTTTGGTAAAACCCGCCGCTTTGCCCTGCCATTGGGCAAACAAGCGAAAAAGGGGAACATCCCGCGTGGTAAATACCCCCAGGTTTCGGTGCATGGGGAAAATCATCTCGTCGGGCAAGAGGGCGGCGGTAGCTCCAACGGCAATGGCCTCCTGTCCTATGCCCGAAAACCACTTGCTGATTTTGCCCTGCCTCAGCAAGATGAGCATTTTCTCTTCTACCATGCGGGGCAACAGCATGCGCTCGTAGAGCATCAGCAAAGTCTCGTTCTTGAGGCGTCCGCGGCGATAGGTAATGGCGGGATGAGTAGCCGTAGGCATTCGGATTGGATTTATGTATTTCGCCGCAAAGGTAAGTATTTTTCAATCCGCCTGCCGGCTCAAAAAGGAGTTTGGGATTTTGTATCTTTGCAGCTGCTACACAGAGGGCAAGAGGCTTGAAAAGGCGTGCTGCGCGGTAAAGGGGGCATTCCGGTATCTTCAACCTTAAAGAGGCAGGGCAGCTTCGACCACGCGGCTTTTCGCTTTTTAGTTGTTGCCAACCTTTGCTTTTCCAACTCGTTTTGGTGGCTTGGGTGTGTTAAACCAGAATTGTGTATGGGCAAGCCAAATTTTCCGAAAGGAACAGGTGATTCTTCTCTCAGTGCTATGTACCAGGAGTATTTCCTGGACTACGCCTCTTATGTCATTCTCGAACGGGCCGTGCCATCTATTTATGACGGTTTAAAACCGGTGCAGCGCCGCATTTTGCACGCCATGAGGGAAATGGATGACGGGCGCTACCACAAGGTGGCCAACATCATCGGCCAGACCATGCAGTATCACCCGCATGGCGATGCAGCCATAGGCGATGCCCTGGTCAATCTGGGGCAGAAAAACCTGCTTATCGACACCCAGGGAAATTGGGGCGATGTGCGTACCGGCGACAGTGCTGCAGCGCCCCGTTATATCGAAGCGCGCCTGACGAAGTTCGCCCTGGAAGTCGCTTTCAACCCGCAAACGACCGAGTGGCAAACCAGCTACGACGGCCGCAAAAAAGAGCCGGTTAACCTGCCGGTCAAGTTTCCGCTGCTTTTGGCCCTGGGGGCGGAGGGCATTGCCGTGGGCCTGTCCACCAAGATTTTGCCGCACAATTTTATCGAGCTGATTAAGGCTTCCATCAAAGCGTTGCAGGGCAAACCCTTTAAACTCTATCCCGACTTTCAGACGGGAGGCTCCATTGACGTTTCCGATTACCAAAACGGCAAAAGGGGCGGTCGCGTTAAGGTGCGGGCTCGCATCGAACAGCTCGACAAGAAGACGCTGCTCATCAAGGATCTACCCTACGGCATCACCACCGAAAACCTGATCGACAGCATCATCAAGGCCAACGACAAGGGCAAAATCAAAATCAAAAAAGTGGTGGACAATACGGCGGCCGAGGTGGAGATTCGAGTGGAACTGGCCCCGGGCACTTCTCCCGACCTGACCACCGACGCCCTCTATGCCTTCACCAACTGCGAAATATCCATCTCGCCCAATGCTTGCGTTATCATGGACGGCAAGCCCCGCTTTTTGTCGGTCAACGACATCTTGCGCTTCAATGCCGATCACACCCGCGAGCTGCTCAAGCAGGAGCTGGAAATCCGCCTGCACGAACTGCAGGAAAAATGGCATTTTGCTTCTCTGGAGAAAATCTTTATCGAAAAGCGCATCTATCGCGACATCGAAGAATGCGAAACCTGGGAGGCCGTGCTGGAAGCCGTGGACAGCGGCCTGCGCAAATACGTGCTCATGCCGGGTCAGCGGGCACGTAAAAACGATACTAGAATTCGCCTGATGCGCGACATCACCGAGGATGACCTGATACGCCTGACGGAAATCAAAATCAAGCGCATCTCCAAATACAATTCTTTTAAGGCCGACGAACAGATAGCCAAAATTGAGGAAGAACTGAAACAGGTGCAGCACGATTTGAAGCACCTCACGGAATACGCCATAGCCTATTTCGAACATTTGCTCGAAAAGTACGGAAAAGGGCGGGAGCGCCGCACCCGCATTGAAACTTTCCAAAGCATCCAGGCTGCCGAAGTGGTGGCCAACAACGCCAAGCTCTACGTCAACCGCAAAGAGGGCTTTATCGGCTATGGCCTCAAAAAAGACGAGTTTGTTTGCGAGTGTTCCGATATGGACGACATCATAGCTTTTCGCAAAGACGGCAAATTTGTCGTCAGGCGTATAGCCGAGAAGGTCTTCATGGGCAAAGATCTGTTGCACGTAGCCGTTTGGAAAAAGGGAGATGAGCGCACGACCTACAACATGTTGTACGTAGATGCCGGCACCGGCAAGACCTTTGCCAAGCGCTTTCAGGTTACGGGTGTTACCCGTGACAAGGAATACGATCTGACAAGTGGTGTCAAAGGCTCTCGTACTCTGTATTTCACGGCCAACCCCAATGGCGAAAGCGAGCTGGTGAGCGTGTACCTCAGCCCGGGTTGTCGGGCCAAAAAGAAGATTTTCGATTTCGATTTCGGGCAACTGGCCATCAAAGGCAGAGGCTCAAAAGGCAATGTGGTTACGAAGTACCCCGTCCGAAAGGTCGTGCAAAAGGAGCGGGGGCAATCTACCCTGGGTGCTATGCAGCTCTGGATGGACGAAGTCAGCGGTCGCATCAACACCGAAGGGCGCGGCATCCTGCTGGGGGCTTTTGATACGGGCGACCAGTTGCTCATCATCTACAAAGACGGCACTTATGAGGTGCAGGATTTTCGCGCCAAGCGCCACTACAACCCCAAGGAGGTCGTACACATTGGCAAATTTGAGCCCGAGCGGGTGGTGAATGTGGTGTATTACGAGGGGAGTAAGGGCTGGACGGTAGTCAAGCGCTTTTTGATAGAAACCACAGCCGTGGGCAAGCGCTTTTCTTTTATCACGGATCATCCCCAGTCGAAGTTGTTGTTTGTCAGCCTTTCGGCAAATCCGAAAATAAGCTATTCCATGCGCGTCAAGGGGCGGAAGATGGAGGGAAAAATTGCTTTGGGCGATTTCATGGATGTCAAAGGCTGGAAGGCTATAGGCAACAAGCTGAGCGATAAAAAACTCAGTGGCATTAAAGAGATAGCGGAAGAAGAAGACGGCAAGCTCAAGCCGGGCGATGTGTTGGAATTTGATTTTTGATTCAGAGGAGAAAGGCCAGGCCGAAGGCCGCTACTGCTGCGATGATTCCATACATGAAAATGGTGTAGCAAATGCTGAGATAGCGGTATTTTTTGGCCAGCACCTTGCCCAGGAAGTACAAATCCCGAGTCATGGAGCTGTAGAGGTAATCGCTGTCTTTGATCATTTCCATCATGCCCCAGTGGAAGACGTCCATGTCCATGTTGTAGTAATTGCCGAAGAAGAGCAGGTTGCCCCGTTTATTTCGGATGTCTTCCTTGGTAAATTTACCTTCTGTCACCTTGGGTTTGGTAGCCAGCGTGGCGAAGATCATGGCCAGCAGACAGACGGTCAGCAGGATGACGGTGGGGAGAATCAGGCGGGGGGTATCGTCAAAAGAGGGCACCAAAGTGGAAACTACGATGGAGATGATGATGGCGTTGATGCTGAGCATGATGTTGGCCTTGTTGTCGGCCATGGAACTGAGGTTGATGTGGGTGCGGTAGGTGGTGCGAAACATGGTTTCGACCCCCCGCCCCAGGCGTAGCTGTTTCAATTCGGCGGATTCTCCGTCGCCATTTACTTTCTCGGCCTCTTGTCGCCGCTTGTTTTTGTCCTTTTTTTGAGAAGCTTTGGCCGGCTTGATGCCTTCTGCCATTTGCAGGCCGGCCAGGAGGCGTTTGCGTTGTTTGTAGAGCTGGCGGATGTATTTTTGCTTGCGCTTGTCGTAAAGCTCCATGGCAATGGCCGTGTGGTAGTGGTGCTTTTGCATGAAGTCGAGCTCAAAAGCTATCCATTCCTCATCGGACATGATGCGGTTTTGCGTCAGGGCCAGTTCCTGGCGCAACTTTCCGCAGCGTTCCCAGTAGTTGCGCTTTCCCAGATGGCTGAGGTCTGCATCGCAGAGGAGCTGCTGGGCAAGTGTTTGGGGCTGCTGGGGAATTTTGGTTGCCATGATGCAGGCACAGATTTGATCGAGGGCTTTTTCATCCAGGGAGGGGAAGGTCTCTGCAGCTTGTTGAGCGGTGTTTTTTTTACCGAGAAAGCTCCTTGCATACTCACAAGAGCGCTTTTCATGTCCTTCCGGTCCTTGATCGTAGCCCGTATCGTGGAACCAGGCTGCCAGCAAGAGGTGAAGCTGTTCCTCTTCCGAAAGTGGATAAGCTTCCATCAGCTCCTGCACAGCCAGCACCACATTCTCTGTGTGTCGGATGTCGTGGAAGGTATAGCGGTCGGAAGGAACGCGGGAGCGGTAGTGTTCGCGGACAAAGGCTTCGGCAGCTTGAAGGATGGATGTCATGCGGCAAAGATACGAAAGAGAGTCAAGCCGATAGGTCGGGCTGTGTTCAGTTCAATTTCCAAAAGTAAGGTGTGAAGATGACCAGCAGGGTGAAAAGTTCCAGGCGGCCCAAAAGCATGAGGAAAGAGAGGACGGCTTTGATGTCATAAGACAGCCAGGCGAAATTGTCCGTAGGGCCTACCTGTCCTATGCCGGGGCCGACATTGCCCAGGGAGGTTGCTACGGCCCCTACGGCTGTTTCAAAATCCAGCCCCATCATGCTGACGACCAGGGTGCCGACAAAAAAGGTGGACAAATACAGCAGCAAAAAGACCAGGATGTGGATGGCAATGCGGGTGGAAACGGGTTGGCCGTTGAGCTTGAGGGGGATGATGGCCTGAGGATGCAACAGCTTTTTGAATTCGTTGATGGAGATTTTAAAAAAGACCAGATGCCGGATGATTTTGATACCGCCGGCCGTGGAACCTGCCGAAGCACCCAGAAAGAGCAAGGCTACACAGATCAGGAGTACCGGTGTGCCCCAAGTCGTGTAATCGGCAGAGACGTAGCCGGTGGTGGTGATCAAAGACACCACTTGGAAGAGCGTATCCCGAAAGGCCTGCTCCCAGCTGTTCGTGCCGTGTTGAATGACAACCGGCGTTATGGCTATAGCCAACAAAACGACCAGGATTAGATAGGTCTTGAACTCTTCGTTGTTCCAAACCCGCGTCCATTTGCGTCGGGTCATGTAGTAAATCATGCTGTAATTGGTGCCCGCCAAAAACATAAAGATGATGAGGGTGTATTGAATGAGGGGGCTGCTGAAAGCGGCGATGCTGGCATTGCGGGTGGAAAATCCTCCGGTTGCCATGGTGGTCAAAGCGTGGTTGATGGCCTCGTAAAAGCTCATGCCTTCCAGCCAAAGGAGCAAGCAGAGCAGGCTGGTGATGCCCACGTACAGCAACCACAGGCGTTTGGCCGTCACCTGAATGCGGGGGTGCAGTTTGTCGGAGGTGGGGCCGGGAGCTTCTGCCACGAACAACTCTATACCGCCAAAGCCGAGTAGGGGAAAGATGGCCACCGTCAAAACGATGATGCCCATGCCACCCAACCACTGGGTCATGCTGCGCCAAAACAAAATGCCTTTCGGCAAATTTTCAATGTCGTTGAGTACGGAAGCCCCGGTTGTCGTCATGCCTGAGACCGTTTCAAAAAGAGCATCTATGGGGTGGGCCAGTACTCCGCTGAACAGATAGGGCAAAGCGCCGAAAGACACCATGCTCAACCAGCCCAGCCCCACGATGAGGTATCCTTCGCGCTTGTTGACCTGAGCCCCGCTGTGAAACTTGTAAAACCAGGAAATTAAGCCTGCTGCTATGGTAAGGCCGGAAGACAGCAAGAGGGCTTGGGTATCTTGGCTGCCGTGGTATAGTGAAAACGGAATGGCCGTCAGCATCATGAAACCTACGATGAGCAACAAAACCCCAACGACGTTGGATACGGGGCCCAAATGGATCATGTGTTTTTTGCTTTGTGGCATATCCGAAAACTGAAGCGTTGTTTAAACAAAGAGATGTTCCAATTTGGGGATGGAATCCGGCCGGCCCATGACGATGACTTTGTCGTGGATTTGGAGCTGGAAGTTGCCGTCGGGGATGATGCTTTCTTCCCGGCGAATGATGCCGGCAATGAGAGAGCCTTCCGGAAACTTGATTTCTCGCAAAGGGTGTTGGGTGAGCTTGGATTCCCGTTGAATGACGAACTCTATGATTTCGGCATCTACGCCGTGCAGGCCGGTGATGGCTTCGATTTGACCTCTCCGGACAAAGCGAAAGATGTTGTTGGCAGCGATGAGTTTCTTGTTGATGAGGGTATCCACACCGATGTTTTGCGACAAGTGGATGTACTCTTTGTTTTCTACCTGAGCAATGGTCTTGGGGACTTGATTGCTCTTGGCCATGAGGCAGGAGACGATGTTGGTCTCGGAATTTGGCGTCAGCGCGATGAAGGCATCCATTTGCTCCAGGCCTTCCTCCTTGAGCAGTTCGATGTTGTCGGGGGCTCCGTGAATGATGAGCGTATGGGAAAGTTCGTCGGCCAGTTTTTTGCACCGCTTTTTGTCCAGTTCTACAAAAGTGATGTTGTAGATGTTTTCCAGGCGTCGGGCCGTAGTTTCTGCCAAAGAAGAACCACCCAGAATCATCACCTTGTGGATTTCCCTGTGATGTTGCCCCAGAAAGTTTTCCAACTTTTGCAGGTATTGAGGTCGCGAGATGAAGTAAACGTGATCGTTGGTTTGTAAGATGGTGTCTCCACGTGGAATGATGGTTTCCTTGCCCCGCAGCACGGCTATGGGGCGTATTTGCATTTGTCCGCCATCCGGGCGGTTCAATTCGGCCAGGGGTTTGTCGATGATGGGAGAGGTTTGCTGCAGCGTCAAGCCGACGAGCATGAGTTTGCCTTCTTCAAAGGGGAAGACGTCGGTAAAGGAGCACTGCGAGAGCAGGCGCTTGATTTCTTCGGCGGCCAGTTCTTCGGGTGAAATGAGTGAATCCACACCCATTTCCTTGAAAATTTGTTTTTGGCCGGCAGCCAGATATTCCGGGTTGTTGACCCTGGCTACCGTTTGGCGTGCCCCCATTTTCTTGGCCAGGATAGCCGTGATGAGGTTGGTTTTTTCCGAAGTGGTTACGGCCAGCATCAAGTCGGTATCCTCAATTTCAGCTTGCTCCAAGATGGAAAAAAGCGAGGCATCTCCGTACAAAGTCAGTACATCCAGGTGGGTGGAGGCGTAGTGCAGTACTTCCTCATCCAAGTCTATCAGGGTGATGTTCTGTTCTTGGGTGGAGAGCAATTCTGCCAAGTGGAATCCCACGTCTCCGGCACCGGCTATGACGATTTTCATAAGTTGTCGCTTTGGGAAAAAGGCCAGGCAAAGATAAGTCAGTTGAGTTAATCCTGGAGGCTGTATTATCTTTGCAAAAATCAGCTAACTGTTTCATGATGAAAAACAAATACAGTCTTTTTGCTTTTTTTGTAACTTTATCTTTTTTGAGTTCTTGCTTTTTGACGCGCTACAAACCCGACGCTCTGCCCTTAAAGCGCTTGGAGTTTGGCCAGGGAGGAGGTGTAACAGGTGTAGTAAAAACCTATACGCTCTTGTCCAATGGCCAGGTTTTTGTGCGCAGTTCTTCCGAGCCGTATTACCTCGAATTGGAACGGGTAAAAGCCCGGGTGTTTAAAAAAGCCTGGCACAGCCTGGATTCCCTTCGTTTTTTGAAATACGATTTTTACTTTCCCGGAAACGTCTATGCTTTTCTTCGTCTGAGCGATGAGGAGGTGGAGCAGGAAATTGCCTGGGACCCTTACGGTTATCGCCAGCCGGAAGAGGGGTTTTTAAAGGTGTATAGCGAGCTGATGCAATCGGTACAAAAACGCCCGGTACGCGACACCTTTTATTTGGCGAAAGCCCCTGAATCGGATGAGTAATGTTTTTTAGAAGAAGCGGTTTTTGAAAAAAGTTCTCGTCATTCGCTTTTCCTCTATTGGAGACATTGTGCTTACCACGCCGGTTTTGCGTGCGCTTCAGGAGCAGGCAGGGGTGGAGGTACACTTTTTGACCAAGGCGCGTTATGCCGGCTTGCTGGAGGTCAATCAGCGCATCAGTCGTGTGTACGCGTTTGGCGAAAGCCTGAGGGAGGTCTTACCGGCCTTGAGAGCCGAGCGTTATGATTTTTTGGTGGATTTGCACAACAATTTGCGTTCGCACTTGCTGCGGTGGCATCTGCGCAGGCCGGTTCGTTCTTTTCCGAAATTAAATCTGCGCAAGTGGTTGCTGGTGCGTTTTAAGTGGAATCTTCTGCCGGAGCAGCATTTGGTGGAGCGCTATATGAGCGCTGCCGAGCCTTTGGGCGTGCAGTATGACGGTTTGGGTTTGGAGCATTTTATTCCTGATGGAGCGGAGCGTTTTGTCGTTCATTGGTTGGAGGGGCAGGGCCTTTCGGCAAATGAACGACAGGCGGCCGGGCTTCCGCTGATTGCTTTGGCGATAGGAGGCACCTATGCTACCAAGCGTTTGCCCTTGCCGAAGTTGTTGGCCTTGTGCGAAGGTTTGCCCGGGGCATTGATTTTGTTGGGCGGTGAGCAGGAGCGGGAAACGGGCGAACGAATCGCTGCTGCATTTGCCGGAAGGCAGGTAAAAAACCTCTGCGGGAAGCTCAGTCTTCAGCAGTCGGCAGCTGTTTTGGCGAAAGCCGATTTGGTCATTGCGCACGATACGGGTATGATGCACTTGGCTGCGGCTTTGAAGAGGCCGTTGATTTCCGTGTGGGGAAATACGGTGCCGGCTTTTGGTATGTATCCGCTCTATCCTCGGGCTTTATCAGACTGTAGCTGGCGCGCGGAAGTGCGGGGCTTGAGTTGCCGGCCCTGCTCCAAGCTGGGGTATGCCAGCTGCCCGAAGAAGCACTTTCACTGCATGAACAAGCAGGATATTCCGGCTATTTTGCAGGCGGCAGAAACGCTTTTGGCTCAAAATGGGCATTTGTCGCTCATCAGTGAAAAAAATTGAGCTTCACATTTTGTGCACTGCGCAGAAAGTCTTTACTTTGGCTTTGATTCGAGAAAAAGGTATAAACGGCCTATTTTTCGGCAAATTTTGAGGTTCCAAAAGCGACAAAACAATTTTTTATGAAAAGTCTGAAAGCGTTACTTCTATTCACTTTACTGGGGCTGTTACCTCCTTTACAAGCGCAGGACATCCACTTCTCCATGTTTGACATGGCGCCGCTTTCACTCAATCCGGCCTATACCGGGGCTTTTTACGGTACGTATCGGATAGGAGGAATTTATCGCGATCAGTGGGCCAGCTTTTTGCCGGGGCAGTTTACCACCCCGTTTATTTATTTGGATGCTCCGGTACTGGTGGTGCGCAAGCGGGACTGGCTTGGTGTGGGAGGAATGTTGCTTTCGGACAGGGCCGGTACGCCTACCTTGAGCAGAACGGCTTTTTTGTTTTCGGCGGCTTATCACATGGCGCTGGACAAGCGGGGCAACAATGTACTCACTTTAGGAGTTCAGGGAGGGCCTGTTATGTGGGATTTTGACAAGGCGGGCTATTGTGCCAATTTGCCGGAAGGTGAGTATTGCTATGGGAATGAAATTCCCGATCGCTTGGGTGGTGGTGGTGATCAGGATCCTTTGGTGGGGCATTTTCCCAATGGGCCGAACAACAGGGGATTGCAGTACACCGACATCAATGCGGGTTTGTTGTTCAAGTCTCGTGTCAACAAAGAAATGGATTTCACCCTTGGTGTGGGTGTTTTGCACTTGGGTAATTCCGACAAGATTGTTTACAGCTCGAATAAGGCGTTTCGGGTACCTTTTCGCATCAACGCTCATGCACAGATGAACATGACGCTTACCGATAAAATTGTGGTAACGCCTCAGTTGCTTTATACCCGCATGGGGCCGGCTTCGGAAGCCGTGTTGCAAGCTTGGGGATCTTATGCCTGGGATGTGCAAAAGCAGCTCAATTTGCGGGCCGGCCTGGGCTATCGCTTTGGCGATGCAGCAGAAGTGTTGTTGGGGCTGGATTACAAGGACTTTAGGGTGGGCGTGAGCTACGATGTAAACGTCTCTTCGCTGAAAGAAGCTACGCGGTTTCGGGGAGGTTTTGAAGCAGCTTTGAGCTATATTGGAAAGATTTACAAAAAGCCGAAGGTCAAGCCTGCGGTTATTTGTCCGAAATTTTAAGAAGTACAACCTTTTTCAGGAGCTAAGAAAACACCTGTTTGCTCTCTAAAATAAATTCTACTCGCAATGCGAATCAAATTTTTCATTCTTGCACTTCTGTTGTCGGTTTTTGGGGGGTTACAAGCCCAACCCATTACTACGGCTACTTATCCGGTTATGATTAAGACAGCTGAAGAGCAGCTTGCTGCTTACAACTATTACGGGGCCATTGAATGGTTCGAAAAGGCTTATGAGGAGCGAAAGGACCCCGATTTGGCGCTCACCATAGCGCAGTTGCATTACGAGTTGCGCAATTACCGCAGGGCGGAAAGCTGGTACCGCAGGGCTTTGCGCAAAGACAAAAAGGGCAAGTATGCAGAACATCGCTTTTACTATGCGCGTTGCATGAAGATGAATGAAAAATACGACGAGGCTATTGAGGAGTTTCAAAAATACCTGGAGACGGCCACCGATGAAAAAATGCGGGAGTTGGCGCAAAATGAAATTACGGGTGCGGAATTTGCCCAAATTGCCCCCGAGCCCAAGGATCTCACGATCAGCAATGCCGGTAAGAAAGTCAATACCAAGTATTCGGAGTACGGACCCACTTTTACTCCCGAAGGCGATAAGATGTATTACGCGACGCTCAAGCGAAACGAAATCCTCTTTATTGATGAGGAAAAAGGAGATAAGGAAGAGTACTACACGCAAATTTACGTGGTCACGCGCACGGAAAACGGTTGGAGCGAACCTCAAAAACTGGGGGAAAACATCAACCGACCGGGCTACCACATGGGCAATCCTTCGCTCTCGCCCGATGGCCGTCGCTTGTACTTCAACCGAATTCTATTGGAGGGCAATAAGGTCGCCCAGGCCAAAATCTTTTTGTCCGAACAATCCGGATCGGACTGGGGCCCGGCTAAAGAAGTTGAGGGCATTAACGGCGATTATATCGCTAAACAACCGGCAGTAGGAGAATTGTTCGGCAAAGAGGTGCTTTTCTTCTCTTCCGATATGGAAGGCGGTGAAGGTGGGTTTGACTTGTATTACGCGACCTACAAGGGTCATGGAGTTTATGGCGATCCCGTCAATCTGGGGCCGAAAATCAACACGCCGGGCAATGAGGAAACGCCTTTTTACCTCGATGGGGTGCTTTACTTTTCTTCGGACGGGCATCCTACCATGGGGGGCTATGATATCTTTATGGCAGAGTGGAACGGAGCGACTTGGAGCGAGCCGACCAATATGGGTAAGGGATACAACACCAGCCTGGACGACCACTATTTCGTCCTTGCCGGAAATGGCTATCAAGGAGCACTTAGCTCCAATCGCACCGGCGTTCGTTCAGTCTTTGGCCGCACTTGCTGCGATGACATCTACAATGTGAGCCTTAAAATTATTGAAGCCAACCTGTTGGCTACCGTCGTAGATTCCGAAACCGATGAGCCGCTGGACAGTGTGTCGGTAGAGTTGTTGTCTTTGACGGGGGAAAAACCCAAGCTGCTTGGAAGGCAAAGGCACATCAAGGTAGAACCTTTTGCTTTTCCTCTGGAGCTGGATCAAAACTATATGATTATTGCCCATCGCGATGCGTATGATCCGGATACCCTGACCTTCAATACCCTGGGCTTGCTGGATTCCAAAACCTTTGAATTAAAACTCAAGCTCGATCCCGAACCGGTCTATATCACCCTGACCAAGGAAACGCCTATTGTGCTTCAAAACATTTATTACGATTTTGACGACGACAAGATTCTTCCGGATGCAGAGCAGGATTTGCAATTGGTGTTGGAGCTGATGAATGAGTATCCCGATATGGTCATTGAGCTTTCCTCTCACACGGACAATCGGGGAACAGAGGATTACAACCTGGACCTGTCGCAGCGCCGCGCAGAATCGGCCCGTCGCTGGCTGATTGACAAAGGCATTGCACGTCGCCGAATCGAGGCTGTGGGGTATGGAGAAAGTGTGCCCTTTACGGTAACGGCCAAAGTGGCTGAGAAATATCCCTTCCTGAAAGAAGGAGATGTGTTGACTGAAGATTTCATTAACAAACTGGAGACGGAAGAACAAAAGGAAATAGCTCATCAGCTTAATCGCCGTACGGAATTTAAAATCATTGAAGGCCCTGAATCCATCAAGATTGAAGAAAAACGTCTCATTCGACGCGGTAAACACGAGGTAAAGGCCCAGCCCGAAGAAAAGAGCGGGCAAGGTGGTGTTCAAGAGCAGGAAAGCCCGCGTCAAAAAAAAAAGTAGGCCTTGAGCAGGAGGGAAGACAAACGAAAGTTTCCATCAGTCGTTTGTCTTCCCTCTACGGTCAGAAAGATCTGAGTGGATTACCCATCATGCATTTCGACCAGCGCGTGGTCGATTTCGGCAAAGTCAAAAAAGGCGAAAAAAGAGAACACGTCTTTCACTTTACCAATGTGGGAGATGCTCCGCTCACCATAGAATTGATTACGGCCTGTGATTGTACCACCATAAGCTACGAGGAAGGAAAGACTTATGCTCCGGGGGAATCGGGTTACATCAAAGCCGTTTTTGACAGCTCAGAAAAAGACGAAGCCGAGACCATAAGTATCGACATCATTTTGAAACAGACCTACGGAGAAAAGCAATACCCCATCATTGAAAGCCTGGAGTACAAATTTGAGATTGAAAAGTAGAAAAAACAGCCTCCGAACTGTTCTTTACTTTTCTGCTTTTTATCCAATGTAAAAGGTCCGAAGTGTTGAGGAATCGGTGCTTTGGGGCTTGAAATTGTCTTCATAGAGGCCCTTTTTTTTCGCCTATAGGCGAAAAAAAAGGGCCTTAAACAAGGTGAAAGCTACAGAAGAGTACATAATTCAGTAACTTTGTAGCCTGAAAAAACTGGATTCCCATGAACAGATTACAACTCCTTGTACTAGCCTTTTTATTTGCCGTTTCTTCCCTGAAGGGCCAACAACTCAATCTTTTCACGCAGTATCGCGATCAAGCGGAAATGCTCAACCCCGCAGCGGTAAGTACCAATTATCTGGCTTACGAGCAAAACGTTTCTTTTTCGGCGGCTTATCGCAAACAGTGGGTCGATTTGGAAAGCGGACCGGTATCTCAGGCTTTGAGCGGTTCTTATCTCTACGACGGTAGTGGGGTTAGCCTCTTGGTTGGCGGACATCTCATCAACGATGTTACCGGCCCCACGGCTTTTACCGGTTTGTACGGTAGAATCGGAGGAGTGATTTCCGGAGACCCTTACTTCGGAGGGTTTTCCGTAGTGATCAGTGGGGGGGCCGTACAATACCGCTTAAAAGGTACGGAATTGCGTTTGCGTGAAGCAGGGGATGTCTTGGAAAACAGAAGCTATAACCAGATTTACCCCGATTTGGGTGTAGGTCTTTATGCTTACCAGCGTATTACCAGCGGGAGGGAAGACATCGTCCTTTACGGCGGCATATCCGTGCCTCAGCTCATAGGTTTGGATTTGACTTTTCAGTCGAATCAAGGAGATTTTTATGTGCAGCGCGTTCAGCACTATTACGCCACCTTCGGTTTGTACAAGTTTTTCCGCAATGACGGCTTCATCGAGCCTTCCATCTGGGTGAAGTACGCTCCCAACGTTCCGGTTAACGTGGATCTTAACCTGAAGCTTCAGGTCTCTCCCAATTTCTATGTAGGTCTGGGAGGCTCTACAGCTCATGCCATACACTTGGAGGCGGGTTTCGTCCTGGGTGGTCTGGGTTATGACAACACTTTTCGCGTGGGCTATGGCTTTGACTATTCTTTTACTTCTTTTGGCCCCTATACGGGTGCTACCCACGAAATCAACCTGACCTACTCCTTTGAGCATTGAGTTTTTCTCGCTGTGCTCTTTTTGAACATGTCCCATAAACAAGATTAAAGAAATCATGAAGAAGTTATTCCCCCTGTTGGTCTTGCTGTTCAGCTTAGGTTCAGCTGTAAAGCTCTATGCCCAACCCACCGTATATATGGATGCCAATTTTGTCCTGGTCGATTCAGCTCAGGCGGATTGTATTCAGTTTAAAACCCTGGATTTTACAGACATTCAGGAAATGAACTTTTCGGTGCGCTGGGATCCCTCGGTCATCACCAACGTCAATGTGCCTCCGGGTAGCATTAACCCTTCCATGGCGGCCAATGCCATCATTACTATAAATGAGGCGGAAGGCTTCCTCACCTTCAAGTGGAAAGTCAACGACCTGCCGGGCTGCCCGCCCAACACCGAATCACTCACTTTGCCGGATCAGGCGGTGCTCTTTGATTTCTGCTTCGAAGGGGTGAATGGCTATACAGATGTAACCATAGGCGATGATCCCGAACCTATTTACGTGACGCGGGCTAATGCCTGCCCCTTAGATATCGACTTGTTTACCGGCGATGGTTTCATCGCCATCAAGTACCTGCCCGTATTTGTCAATGCTCCGGATGTTACGGCCTATGAGGGGGAAACGATTTGTATGGATTTTACGGTGGAGAACTTTACCGATATCATCAGCATGCAGTTTTCCATCAATTTCGAGTCTCAGGTTTTGCAGTACGAATCTTTTACTTGTCTGCTACCCAATTGCTCAAATGGCAACATCAATGCAAACAATACAGCGGGTTGGGTCTCTTTTAGTTGGGTTTCCGACGATATCGAAGTGGGTACCAGCCTGCCGGATGGCGAGGCCATTTTTCAAATGTGTTTCTCAGTCGTAGGAAACTGTGGGCAGGTCTCTCCAGTGGATATTACGGGCGACCCCGTTCTTTTAGAGGTTTCCCATGTGGACAGCGATCAAATTCCCGAAGTGGGCATTTTACAAGACGGAGGTAGCGTAACGGTGGGTTGTATTAATCCCAATGGTTTAACAGTAGAAGTTCAAGATGCTCAGGTGCAGCCGGCAGAATCTTTTTGCCTGGATGTAACGGTAGAAAACTTTGAAAACTTGAAGCATTTCCAGTGGTCTATGGTCTGGGATGAAGAGCTGATTCAGTTTACGGGCATTCAAAACATCAACCCCAATTTGTCGTTTTTTGACATCAACGATTTTGATCTGACGGGGGCCAACAACGGCTTCCTCAGTGTAGATTGGAGCATCTTTAGCTCGGGGCAAACACTACCGGATGGCAGCGTGCTTTTTCAAATCTGTTTTGACGCCATTTCCGCCTGCCTCAACTCGCCGGTGTCCATAGTGGGTGATCCCGTGCCCATAGAGGTTGTCAATGCCTCCAACAATGATGTGGGCATCAATACCTTCAATGGCCTGGTGGAATTGTTCTGCCCGCCGGGCATTACCCTGACTACCCCGGATATGGAAGTGGACCCCGGCAGCACTTTCTGTGTGCCTGTACAGGTGCAGAATTTTGACGAGATAACAAACATGAGTTTTACCCTCACTTTTGAAAATACCATTTTGGAGTTTCAAGGATTGCAAAACTTCGGTCTTCCTGGTTTAGATGCTTCGAACTTCGACTTGACCTTTGCCAATGGCGGGGTGCTCTGTGTGTCTTGGGAAGATCTTTCGGGCTTGGGTGAAACCCTGCCGGATGGCTCGGTACTTTTTGAAATGTGCTTTCAGGCCATTGGCGATCCCTTTGATTGTGCCATGTTCGATTTGGCTTCTAATGCACCTTGCCCACTGGAAGTCATTACGGCCAATTCTGCAGGTATCAATGTGGGGATTAATCCTCAATCGGGGCAAGTCTGCCTGACCAACCCCTTTTCCTTTGTGGTGGAAGTCAGCGACACCTCCGGTGTGCAAGGCGATCAGGTTTGTGTGGACTTTTCCGTGCAGAATTTTATCAGCCTGGGTCAGACTCAATACACCGTATCCTGGAACCCCAATATCCTGGACTATGCCCAGCTGATCGATGCAAACAATGCGGCTTTTAACGACAACAGCTACGACGATTCCAATGCAGATTTGGGCTTCATCACCATAGACTGGACGACCACCAGCAACATGGGTATCAGCTTGCCCAATGACGAAATCATCTTCTCTCTTTGTTTTAACCTCATCGGAGATGAGGGCAGTTGCTCGTCGGTTAGCATTACCGGTATACCTCAAGCGATCAACGTCGTCCCTTATGGCAGCAATACCAATGTGGGCTTAGTTGCTTTGGACGGGGAGGTTTGCATAGCCCAGCAGCTGTTGGTTACGGATACCCTGATTTTCGGGCCGGATTGCCCGGGGGATTTTACCGGCTCTATAGATATTTCTGTACAGGGAGGTAGTGGTGATTACTCCTTCTTGTGGATGGGCCCGGGTATTGCCCCG
>Ga0256839_1001232_pt1 | contig 31590 bp, 26 predicted proteins | sample 354166metaG_FD_185968 | JGI IMG/M metagenome (GOLD analysis project Ga0256839, IMG submission 185968) | Hydrothermal vent microbial communities from Mid Atlantic Ridge, Atlantic Ocean - 354-166 | ecosystem: Environmental > Aquatic > Marine > Hydrothermal vents | place: Atlantic Ocean: Mid... | reverse complement strand
TTCTTGAGTGGTGCTCACTGAGCCAGGAGACTCATTCAACCCAATTAGCTTCTCGTCCATAGCTTCGACGTGGGGATGCGTGCTGTGTTGCTCATTTTAGACAAGATGGATTCCCACGCAGGAACGTGGAAACTAGGCGTGATTTTCTCCATTCACTTTTAAATCACTTTCTACAAGCATTAGAATCGACTTTAGATCAACAAGTGCTTTCTGTGCTGGGGGAAGAACTATTCCGGTATTAACTTTAGCGTAGCGAAAATGATATGGAGAGTCATGAGCACTATTTAAAGTTTCACACCAAACAGGTGCTTTTGAATCAATACCCAAGCCAAGTAAGGAAGACTTTTCCCATGACTTTACTAAACTATGGCCCAGGTTTTTTATAATCAATTTTTCGGTTAATCCTTTATTGAGTAAAAATGATTTCAACACCAACTCTAAGCTATGTGATAGTAAAAAACCAAAAACATCATAGTGGACCGTTCTATTGCTAGAGAATATAGTTTTTGCTGAATTATAAAAATGCAAGCTTCCTCTATATAGGGAAATTGGTGTAGAAGGGTATTGCCCATTCTTATTTTGTTGTTCACCCCCTACCCGCATTTACTATCCCCACAATTCAAACAGGTCATACAGCCGTCCATCTGGATCATCGCTTTGGTGTTGCATTTGCCGCACAGTTGCGAGCCTGCGGGGAAGCTGTCGGGCTCTTTCTCTTCGGCCTGTTTGAGTGCCCCTTCAAATTCGGCGCGCTTGGAGGCGAGGTGTGCTTTTTGGTGCTCATCCAGCTCATCATCTTTTATCAGGCCGATCATGCGCATGTGGCGCTCGATCACGTCTCCGATTTCACCCACCAGTGAGGGCATGTATTTGCCGCCTTTTTTGAAGTAGCCGCCACGGGGGTCGAAGACTGAGCGCAGCTCTTCTACCAGGAAGGTGACATCGCCCCCTTTGCGAAATACCGCTGAGATGATGCGGGTGAGTGCGACGATCCACTGGAAGTGGTCCATATTTTTCGAGTTGATAAAGATCTCAAAGGGGCGGCGCAGCTCATGTTCGGTGCCTGCATTCAGCACTACATCGTTCACGGTGACGTAGAGTGAGTGCTCCGAGAGTGGGGTGCGGATTTTATAGGTGGAGCCGATCAGCATCTCTGGGCGCTCCAGTTTTTCGTGCATCTGCACAAAGCTGGGCGCTGTTGCTTCCTCTTTTATGGTGACGGGTTCGATCGCTTCGTCCGCTTTTACCACGCTGAAGCCGACAATTTTCTTTGCAATTTTTATGGTCATTTTCTGATTCCTGATAGAGGGTTCAACGCGGATTAAAGCTTACCGTAGTAGCCCTCTTTGAGCGCGTCATAGAGGTTTGCGGCGGTGTGCATCTCACCATCATATTCAATCTCTTCATTGCCTTTTAGCTCCACGGTGTCGCCATCTTCTAGGGTGAAGCGGTAGGTGGTGTTTTCGAGGTCTTGCTCTTTTACCAATACCCCTTGGAACACCTCTGGGTTGAAGCGGAAGGTGGTGCAACCCTTGAGGTTTTTCTCGTAGGCGTAGGCGTAAATATCTTTAAAATCTTCATAGGGGTAGTCGGTGGGTACGTTGGCTGTTTTGGAGATGGAGGAGTCGATCCATTTTTGTGAGGCGGCCTGTACATCCACATGCTGTTTTGGGGTGACATCTTCGGCGGTAATGAAGTAGTCCGGTAGCTGCTCATCGGTTTTGTCGCTGTAGGGCATCGCTTTTTCATTGATCAGGGTGCGGTAGGCGAGCAGCTCAAAGGAGAAGACATCGATTTTCTCTTTTGACTTTTTTCCTTCGCGGATCACATTACGCGAGTAGTGGTGCGCAAAACTTGGCTCGATGCCGTTAGAGGCGTTATTAGCCAGCGAGAGTGAGATGGTGCCGGTGGGGGCGATGGAGCTGTGGTGGGTGAAGCGTGAGCCATACTCTGCAATATCCGCCACCAGCTCGGGAGCGACTTCGGCGACACTCTGCATGTAGCGGCTATATTTTGCCAATAGCACCTTGCCCTTGAGCGACTCTCCCTCCTGAATGCCGTCCGTTTTCATCTCTGGGCGTTTGCGTAGCATCTCTGCGGTGACGGTGATCGCTTGATCCAGTATCGGTGCAGCCCCCTTCTCTTTGGCCAGTTTAACGCCAGTTTTCCACCCTTCAATGGCCAGCTCTTTGGTGACTTGTTCGGTGAATAGCAGTGAGTTGTCATCACCATATTTCATGCCCAGCATGGTCATGCTGGAACCCAGCCCCAGAAAGCCCATGCCATGGCGGCGCTTGCTCTCAATCTCTTTGCGCTGCTGCTCCAGTGGCAGACCAGAAATATCGACCACGTTGTCCAACATACGGGTGAAGATGGCGATCACTTTACGATACGCCTCCCAGTCAAATTTGGCTTTTTTAGTGAAGGGATCAATCACAAACTTAGTGAGGTTAATGGAGCCCAACAGACAAGCGCCGTAAGGCGGCAGTGGCTGCTCTCCACACGGGTTGGTGGCACGCACGGTTTCACAGAACCAGTTGTTATTCATCTCGTTGACCTTGTCGATCAGGATGAAGCCCGGCTCGGCGTAGTCGTAGGTTGAGGCCATAATGACATCCCACAACCGTTGGGCGCGAATGGTGCGGTAAACTTTATGTGCCACCAGCCCCGATTTATCGGTGAGGTAGTCATCCTTTATAGGAAAATCACGCCAGACGATCTGTTCGGGGTTGTTGATATCGAGACTGTCGATATCGATCTCTTTTTGGGTGATCGGAAAAACCAGTTTCCACTCGCCATCACTGCTTACCGCTTCCATGAACTCTTTGGTGATCAGTAGCGAGAGGTTAAATTGACGCAAGCGGCCATCTTCACGCTTGGCACGGATAAAATCGATCACATCGGGGTGACTCACATCAAAGGTGGCCATTTGTGCACCACGGCGGCCACCGGCTGAGGAGACGGTGAAACACATCTTGTCGTAGATATCCATAAACGACAGCGGCCCAGAGGTGTAAGCCCCAGCGCCGGCCACAAATGCGCCCTTGGGGCGCAGGGTTGAAAACTCATAACCGATACCACAGCCCGCCTTGAGGGTGAGACCCGCTTCGTGCACTTTGCCCAAGATATCATTCATCGAATCTTTTATACTGCCCGAGACTGTGCAGTTAATGGTAGAGGTGGCGGGTTTGTAGGCTTGCGCGCCCGCGTTGGAGATGATGCGACCGGCGGGGATGGCTCCGTGGCGCAGCGCCCAGACGAATTTATCTTGCCACTCTTGCTGTTTTTCGGGGGTGGCTTCAACTTCTGCCAGCGCTTTGGCCACACGTAGATAGGTGCTATCGATATCCTTATCGATCACTTCACCCTCTTTCTTTTTCAGGCGATATTTTTTATCCCAAATATCCATGGATGCGGATTGAAATTCAATTCCGGCGGTGATTGATGGCACTGTTTTTAAGTGAGCTACCTTCATCTGATTCATATCCCCTTATGCGTTAACCGTGGTCATTTTTGTTATTCTCTCTCTACACACGGCCTTGTGGTACAGAATTCACCAAACACTAGATGTTGTGTGTATGCGAATGAATACTAAAAGTCTTTTTTAGGATAGTCAACGCCTCCCAGTGAAAATGAGCTTGTGCATTAAATTGATATAAATCAAGCAATTAAAAAATAGAAAACAACTAAGTTACGGATTATAAATAGGAAAAATATTTCGTATGGGCTGGGGGGTTGATTTTTAAAAACACAATATGTTGTGTCTGTAGAACTTCTCTAAAATGGCGTTACAGTGGCGATGTTTAGGTTTTTCCGGGTGACAACAACACTGCCATCATCTGCTCTGCCTGGCGGATATAGTGGCCACCAAACAGGTTGCCATGGTTGAGGATATGGTAGAGGTTGTAGAGGTTTTTACGTTGCGGATATCCATCATCCAGCGGGTAAGCGGCTTGATAGGCATCATAAAACGCCACTGAAAAACCCCCAAACAGCTCACTCATCGCCAGGTCGGTCTCGCGGTCGCCATAGTAGAGGGCCGGATCAAACAGCAGCGGTTCACCCTGTGAGTCAAAGGCGACATTGCCCGACCAGAGGTCGCCATGCAACATCGAAGCGGGCGGATGATGCCCATCCAGCAGTGATGGCATGGCGGCCAGCAACTCGCCTCCCAGCGATTGAATAGCTCCTTGGTGGCCACGTTCAGCCAAAAGCTGTAGCTGACGACCGATGCGTTGGTCGCGCCAAAAGGTCAACCACTCATCATGCAGTCTATTGCACTGCTGTGTGGTACCGATGGTGTTGTCGCGATGCCAGCCAAATTGCGCTGCGGTGACGCGGTGCAGTTTGGCCAGTTGTTGCCCCAACAGTGCTTGGCTACCGCCACGAGCCGCTGCAAACTCAATATATTCCATCACAATAAAAGCATGACGGCCTGCAACGCCACAGCAGAGCGGTGTCGGTACCTGAAGGGTGTTGCTTGCCTTCATCTCCAGCAGCGCTTGGTACTCCGCTTCAAACATCGGCAAACGATGGGCTTGGTTCAGCTTTATAAAAAGGCGCTGGCCGTTATCTTCCAGCAGATAGGCTTGATTAATATCGCCACCACTGATTTGTTGCGGAGTCTGTGGGGAGAAGGGCTGCTTGAGCACATCGGCGATTTGAGTAGCAATATCACTCCATTGCATAGCGGCTCCTGCTTGTTGTTAGTATGAACACGGGTTAGGGAATCTCTGATTAAGTCTGGATGAGCTTAGACTGAGAGGAAATTGTGCTCATTTGTTGCGAAATACGCAGTAATAGCGGCTCTATTGGTGTTATTTTCGGGATAAATGGGGGCGATTTCAACCAGCATAAAACATTCAGGAGTTGATTAGAGCTTCATTAGGGTATAATGAGCCTATCATAGGAATGTGAGAACCGCTGTTGATGCCGAAAAAACCGCAACTACTCCAAGCTACTGTTGTTGCTCAAACCCATGTTTTTAAGGTTGAGCAGCTCGACTTGCGCTTCTCCAATGGGGTTGAGGTGCAGTATGAGCGCTTGATAGGCTCTCGTGATGGAGCGGTTTTAATGATTCCGATGATGGACGAGCAAACCGTTCTGCTGGTGCGTGAATATGCAGCGGGCGTTGCCGATTATCAGCTGATGCTCCCCAAAGGGCGCATTGAGCGAGATGAGCCACCCCTCGATGCCGCCAACCGGGAGATGATGGAGGAGATTGGTTACGGTGCCCATAAGCTCACCCACCTTACCACCCTCACCCAGGCCCCCTCTTACCAAACCCACACCACCCATATTATTCTCGCTGAGCAGCTCTATCCACAAAAAGAGCAGGGCGACGAGCCTGAGCCTCTTGAAGTGGTTCCGTGGCGACTGGATAATTTGCCAGCACTGTTCGCCTCTGGTGAGTTCAACGAGGCACGCAGTGTAGCGGCGATCTACATGGCGCGAGAACGAATGCTAGCAGCACAGGGAGTGCTTTAATGTATCCATCAGCCAATGATCTAATTCCGATGTTAATTATGTTGTGCCGCTGCACCGGCAATCGCATTAACGAAATTTACAATGGTAAGTTCAATATCGAGCAGAAGTCGGACATGACCCCCGTCACCTGCGCCGATATTGCAGCGCACTGCGCAATTGTCTCTGGCCTGGAGATGATCACCCCCGAAATCCCAGTACTCTCTGAAGAGGCTGACAACACCTCTTTCGAGGAGCGCCAACAGTGGCAGCGCTACTGGTTGATCGACCCGGTAGATGGCACCCGCGAGTTCATTAACCGCACCGGTGAGTTCACCATTAACATTGCATTGATTGAGAACAACGAGCCTGTTTTAGGAGTGATTTATGCGCCGGTCATTGAGGTTTGCTACTACGCAAGCCGCGACAATGGTGCCTTTAAGCTGGTAACCGGGCACGATGCCCAGCCGTTGCGTGTGCGCTGTAGCGACCACCAAAAACTGGTGGTCACGGCGGGCCGCTCAGGAACCACTCCCGAGTTTGAGCACTATATTCGACATTTTTTTGAACCACAGGTGATCACCATTGGCAGCTCGCTTAAATCGTGTCTGATTGCGGCGGGCGAGGCCGATATCTACCCGCGCTTTGGCCCCACCTCAGAGTGGGATACCGCAGCGGCTCAGTGCATTCTTGAAGAGGCAGGCGGGATGATTACCGATATTAACCTGCAACCGCTACGCTACAACACCAAAGAGTCACTGTTAAACCCTGATTTTCTCGCCTTTGGTGATGTCTCCCACGACTGGAGCGGCTATTTGCAGAGTAAGCAGCTTTAATCTGCACAAGTTGCGATTAATTGTTCAGAAGCGCCCTCTTCACCCATATATTCAAAACGATCAATCTTCTCACCGTTCACCTCCACCGGCTCAATGAATAGATAGAGCGGCCGCACCCAGAGCTTGCACTCACCATAGAGGGGGCGATAGACCACCATCGGCTCTAGCGTCTCACTGTGTATTGCAATATCGATGACCTGATAGGGCTTGCCTTTGTAGTGCAAATAACGACCTGGCTTTACTTTTTGCATTAACGAGCGACTCCTGTGGGGGGCGTAGATAATTTTCGGGCAGATAACAATAGATTGCGCGGTGTTAATGCGCGATCACAAAAACGACTAACACTTACAGTATAGTCACTTCGCTCTAGATAACAGGCCATATCCAGCACCAGCCACATCTCAAGGGCTCGGCGAAAAGCAAAACGTGGCAGTGAGAGTCGCATGGTCTCACCTTGCCGTTGTTGGCCTGCTGTTTGATAGTGCTGCCAATCGACATTTTCAGGCAATTTATAACCATCACGTTGTGCCAGATTTTGACAAAACGCCTTAAAATCACCTCGTAACCACTGTTTGTTAATCGGCTTGATCGGTTGATAGGGGAGCCCGAGCTGCTGTTGCAATATCAACTCATAGGCCAGCTTCCACGCCATCTCCCGGTCACGCCACGCCAGCTCACGGGGGCTGGCGGTGACGGCTTCGGTCACCGCTAGACGCAAAGCGTTGTGGTCGGGGCGCAGCGCCAACGCTTCATTAAAGGGAATATAGGTATTGTCGGGGATCCGATAGTAGCAACAGGGGGCGATATCCAGGGCGGGGAGTTGGTGGGCAACGGTTTGTCGAATCAAACTGCGATGTAGCTCACCACAGGCGTGTAGCGCAACGGCATGTTGCTGCTGAATCAGTGAGTTTGGCAACGGAGTTAAGACATCAACTACCTTAAAGCTCTGCCTCACTTGGCTGCGCTTGGCAAGCTGCACACCCGCTTGGCAGAGTGACGCTTGCCACTCCAGTGTTGTCACGGGCTGTTGCCATTGTGCTGCCATCAAACGCCCTAGGTGCCCCTTGCCACCACACCACTCCAGTATCGGGCGTTTAATCTCCCCGGTTGCAGCACTAAAGGCTTGCACCTGCTGCCACTTACGGCCTGGAATGGCCGCATGGAAGCGAGGATTTAGTGGTGTGAGCGCGCAGAGCGGGGCATCCGCCACGGTGGTCAGCACACCCAGCCCCGATAACTCAGGAAGGTGCGGAGTTAACAGTGCCAGTAGTGCCGCTTGATCTCCTTGCGCCGCTGAGAGCGTGTCGTCACTTAGCCCCAGCAACTGCTCATGCAATATCGGCAGGCGATCACACCACGGCGGGCGCTGCTGCTTGAAAGGTTGAGGCTGCCAGAGCCATTGGTACGCTCTCAGCAGGTGATCTAAGCGCTGTAGTTTTTGCGAATACCTCATTGGCGGAAGAGTAGCACGATTTTATAAATAGCGTGCGGGGCGCACTCACTCTACAATGCGACTAACGAGCAACACGACCCGAGTTGGAATCAAATGAATGAGTGGCTGGCAAGACGACACAGCAAAGAGCAGTACCGTGGTGGTTTTATTGTCACCACCCCAGAGGGCAACTACCAGCGTGACCGGGCACGGGTCATTCACTCCTCCGCACTGCGCAGCCTGCAATCCAAAACCCAGGTACTCGGCGTGGGCGAGAGCGACTTCTACCGCACCCGCCTCACCCACTCGCTAGAGGTTGCCCAGATCAGCTCCGGCATCTGTGAAACACTGCGGGATAAATATCAGAATGATGCTGAGATTCAACACTGGCTCCCCTCTATGTCGCTGATTGAAGCGATTGCCCTCAGCCACGACTTAGGCCACCCCCCCTTTGGCCATGGGGGCGAAATCGCACTTAACCATATGATGCACCGTCACGGAGGTTTTGAGGGCAACGGCCAGACACTGCGCATTATCGCCCGCTTAGGCGAATACTCCCCCGAACAGGGTTTTAACCTCACCCGCCGCACTCTGCTCGGGGTGCTCAAATATCCGGTTCTTTATAGTGATGTCGCCAACTACCCCGACAATATCGAGCAGCATGAAAGCAGCAATATCTCTTGTTGGGAGCCACCCAAATGCATCATGGATGATGAGGCTGAAATATTGGAGTGGATTGTTGAACCCTTTTCCAGTCAGGATCGCCAGCAGTTCCGTGCCATTAAAAAGCAGAACAACCGACACCACCGCGCCACATGTAAGGCATTCGATACCTCGATCATGGAGATTGCTGATGATATCGCCTACGGCGTGCATGACCTTGAGGATGCGCTAACCATGCGCTTGGTGGATTTTCATCACTGGAAAAAAGAGGTGATCGAACCCATTATGGCACTGGGTGATAACGATATTAGTCGTGAAATCGAGTTCTACAACCAGAAGCTGTTCGCAGACAAAAAAACCCGCAAGCATGCCATCAGTAAATTGGTCGGGTTTTTGGTGCGGCATATAGAGATACAGCGCCGCACACAGTTTGATCACCCATTGTTAACCTACCAGGCGATACTCACCTCGCCCGCCAACAAAATACTCGACCTGTTAAAAGCATTTATCTTCAAACATGTGATTAAATCACCAGAAGTGCAGGCACTGGAGTTTAAGGGTCAACAGATGATTTTACGGCTATTTGAAGTGCTGAGTGAAAATCCGCTACGACTACTACCCGAAGAGCATCAACAGCTCTACCAGAAGTCACACAACCCACAACGGGTGATCTGTGACTACATCGCCAGCCTCACCGACAGCCAAGCCACCAAACTTTATCACAAGCTATTCACCCCCAGCAGTGGCTCGATTTTTGAGCGTTTGTAAACGCTTTCAAGCAGCTCAACTTGCCGACAAGCCAGCCATCAACGGGTGATGGCTGGCGCACTCGCCTATTTTGCTTGATGGGTTGCACTGGCATAGTGGCTATCTTGCCAGCAGCGTGGCAGGGGTTCGCCTGACGGGAAAACCAACTCCGATTTTTTATAATCAGCCGGATCCTGCATCTCTTCACCACAGTGAGAACGAGCCGACACCGTGGATTTAAACGGGTCAAACAGCTCGCTGACATCGAGCACCTCAAGCAAATCATCTGATTTATTATATTTAAGAAACATAACACCCTCCCATTATCGATCAAGTTAATGAGGCTGGCCGCGCAATCGTTGTTTGCTGTAGAAAGATTGTTTGGTACCTCACTTTAAGTCTAGTACATCAACCACTTTATATTGGCGAGTCAGTGGAAGATGCTGGTGAGCGCGAGCAGCGGCCGCTATTAGGATTTAGCACCGCTTAAGATCTCTGCTGTTTTGGCTTCCATCCACGCTTTAGCCTCTGCATTGATCTCTTGCGCTTCCTTTCCCTTGCTCTCAACCAATGGGCCAAACACTAAGCGAACGGTGCCGGGGGTTTTTACAAACTGTTTTTTGCGCCAGAACTCGCCTGCGTTGTGTGCCACGGGGAGTACTGGGTAGCCACTTTTATTGGCTAGTATGGCACCACCCATTCCATATTTTTTCTTTTCACCCGGTGCGACCCGGGTTCCTTCGGGAAAAATCAGCACCCACTGCCCATTTTGCAACCGCTCCGTACCCTGCTCAATGATCTGTTTTACCGCCTTGCGTCCCGCGCCCCGGTCAATCGCAATAGGGCGACAGAGGGCAAGCCCCCAGCCAAATATTGGCAGCCACAACAACTCTCGCTTCAACACCCACGCTTGGGGGGGCAAAATCACCTGTAGTGCATAGGTTTCAAAGGTAGATTGATGTTTGCTAAAGACGATACAGGGTTGGTCAGGTACATTTTCCCACCCCTCAACCACATAGTTGATGCCGCAGGTGATGCGCAGCCAGTGCAGGTTGAACCAGGCCCAGCGAGTAATCCAGGCATAGCGAACTTTAAAGGGTAGCGGAAACAGGAAGATGCCCACAAAGGAGATGATCACCAGCGCGAGCAGCGAGCCGACGGTGAACATCAGCGAGCGTAAAAACATCATTAGCTACTTCTCCTCAGCCAACAGCGCATCAACGGCAGCTGCCAGATCATCGTAGGTGGGAATACCCTCAAGCCCCTCTCCTTTTGTGAGGGTGCGCTGCCCCTTGCCTGTTCGCACCAAGATAGGTTTGGCAGATACCTGCTGTGCCGCTTGCAGATCACGAAGGGAGTCACCAATCACCGGCACCCCCGCAAGTGAGAAGCCGTGGCGTTTCGCCAAGGTTTGATAGAGGCCGGGCTTGGGCTTGCGGCAGTCACAGTTGTCATCGGGTAGGTGGGGGCAATAGGCGATGTCGTTAACTTTACCGCCTAGTTTTTCCAATTCATGGCGCAACGTAGCGTGCATGGCATCCAGTGTGGCCACGTCATAATAGCCCCGGGCGATGCCCGACTGGTTGGTGGCTACCACAACCTGAAAGCCAGCCTGACAGAGCCGTGTAATGGCCGCCAGACTGTTGGGGATAAAGATAAACTCATCCAGTGATTTGATGTAATCATCAGAGTCCTGGTTAATGACCCCATCACGATCCAAAATAACCCACTTCTGCTTCATACTCATCACCCAATTACTGCAAGCGTGATAGCTCAGCGACCCGCAAAAACAGTGTTTGTAGGCGGTGTAGCAGTGCTAAACGGTTATTTCGTAACGCTTCATCTTCTGCCATCACCATGACATGGTCAAAGAAGTTATCCACCGGCTCACGCAAGCTAGCCAGCTTGCTCAATGCGGCGGGGTAGTCCCGATTATCAAACAGCGCATTAACCTCATCACTCAAGCCGTCAACCGCATCCGCCAGCGCCCTCTCTTCTGCTTCGACCAACAGGGCCGGATCCAGATTTTCAGGCAGCGCGCCCACCACTTTTTTCAGGATATTGTGTATACGCTTATTGGCAGCGGCTAGGCTAGTTGCCTCTGGCAGAGTGCGGAACAGGCGTACCGCTTCAATACGTTGTGCAAAATCATGGGGGCGAGTCGGGCGCACACCCGACACCGCCTCAAACTCATCGATCTGATAACCCTTATCATGGAAATAACCCCGCAGGCGCTCCAGCATGAAGTCAAACACCGCGAGCGCAACCGCTTCACTGGCTTCGGTGGTTGCCAGCAGCTTACCGGTGCTCTGTTGTGTGCGGAAGGCGGCGCAGGCACTTCTTAATGTCGCCATCAAGTCGATATCCAGCTGTTTTTCAATCAAGATACGCAGCACGCCCAGCGCTGCGCGCCGTAGTGCAAACGGATCTTTATCGCCAGTGGGTACTTCGCCGATGGCAAAAATACCGACTAGGGTGTCGAGCTTATCCGCAATCGCCACCGCCTGCCCTACGCCACCCTGTGGTAACTGATCACCGGCAAAACGTGGCATGTACTGTTCATCTAGGGCGCAAGCGACCTCGCTACTCTCGCCATCATGGGTGGCGTAGTAGCGCCCCATCACTCCCTGTAGATCAGGGAACTCGCCCACCATATTTGTCATCAAGTCACATTTAGATAACAGTGCGGCACGCGCTGCTTGCTCGGGATCACAGTCAATATCCGCAGCAACATCGCGGGCTAAATTTTCGATACGCTTGGATTTGTCATAGAGTGTCCCCAGTTTGTTTTGGAATACCACGCTCTCTAGACTTTGGAGATGGCTCTCCAGCTTCTGCTTGCGATCCTGCTTCCAGAAAAAGTCAGCATCCGCTAGACGAGGGCGGATCACACGCTCATTCCCCTCTTTTACGGCATTCGGATTGCTACTGGCAATATTGCTAATGGTGATAAAGTGCGGCATCAATTTGCCCTGTTCATCCACTAGGTGAAAATATTTTTGATGACTCTTCATGGAGGTAATCAGCGCTTCGGCGGGCACCTCCAGAAAGCGAGCGTCAAAGTCACCGGCCACGGCTCTGGGCCACTCAACCATTGAGGTGACTTCATCCAGCAACACTTCATCGATCACCGCAATACCGTTCAACTTGGCAGCTGCGGAGAGAATCTGCGCCCGCACAGCTTCACGGCGCACTGCGAAGTCAGCCACCACATAGCCTTCGCTCTCCAGCAGTGGCGCATACGCTTCCGGCTCGCCGATAACCATGAACGCAGGGTGGTGAAAACGGTGGCCACGGGTCTCGCGGCCCGCTTGAATACCCAACACCTCACTCGCCAACACTTCATCCCCCAGCAGCATCACCACCCAGTGCACAGGACGGACAAATTCGGTTTTAAGACTGCCCCAGCGCATACGTTTGGGGATGGGCAGTTTATCGAGTGATAATTGAACAATCGCTGGAATCAGCTTTGCGGTCGCCTCACCCTTCTGTTCGCTGCGATAAACCAGCCAAGCCCCCTTGGGGGTCTCTATCTGCTCAAGCTGTGCCACCTCAACCCCGCAGCCACGGGCAAAACCCTGCACCGCCTTGGTTGGATTGCCATCGGCATCAAATGCCGCTTTTAGTGCCGGGCCACGACGCTCGGTCTGTTTGTCCGGTTGTTGAAGATCCAGGTTTTTAATAAGAACGGCCAAACGGCGGGGGGTAGCATAGAGTGTGACTTCACCAAAGTGGAGGTTGGCATCACGAATACCTTCAATAACACCGGCACCAAAAGCATTGGATAGTCGTTTTAATGATTTGGGTGGTAACTCTTCGGTACCAATTTCAATCAGCAGGCTACGCTTTTCACTCATTATTTCGACTCCTGCTGACACATGGGGAAGCCCAAGGCTTCACGTCGTTCGTAGTAGCTTTTAGCCACTGCCCGGGAGAGCGTTCTCACCCGGCCAATAAAGCGAGCGCGTTCGGTAACCGAGATGGCATGACGGGCATCCAGTAAGTTGAAGAGGTGCGATGCTTTCAAAACCATCTCATAGGCAGGCAGTGGCAAACCCAAATCGATCAGCTTTTTGCTCTCTTTTTCGCAGCCATCAAATTGAGAAAACAGCCACTCAACATCGGCATGTTCAAAGTTATAGGCGGAATTTTCCACTTCATTTTGATGGAAAACATCACCATAACTGATGACACCCTGGGGGCCATTTGTCCAAACCAGATCATAAACGCTCTCAACCCCTTGCAGATACATCGCAATGCGTTCCAAGCCATAGGTGATCTCACCGGTAACCGGTGTGCATTCAAGGCCACCGACCTGCTGGAAATAGGTAAATTGAGTCACCTCCATGCCATTCAACCACACCTCCCAGCCCAACCCCCAAGCTCCAAGCGTGGGTGACTCCCAGTTATCTTCAACAAAACGAATATCATGCTCCAGTGGGTCGATCCCACAGAGCCGTAATGAGGCCAGGTAGAGCTCCTGAATATTCAAGGGTGAGGGTTTAATGACCACCTGAAACTGGTAGTAGTGCTGTAAACGGTTAGGATTTTCCCCATAGCGGCCATCCGTTGGGCGGCGGGATGGCTGAACATAGGCCGCCGCCCACGGCTCGGGGCCAATAGAGCGTAAAAACGTGGCGGGGTGGAAGGTGCCCGCCCCCACCTCCATATCCAGTGGCTGCAATACGGCGCATCCCTGAGCAGCCCAGTACTCCTGTAGGGCGAAAATCAGCCCCTGGAAAGTTTTTACATCATGCCTTGGTTTGCACACTTCACTGGTGTCCGCACTCACAATCACTACCCTTATGGTTGATTCTGTCAAAATAATAATAGTTGCCTAGTATAGCCTGAGCAGTACGGCCTTGATAAGAGAGCTAAGCCGCTAAGTCGTCGATTTTTATTAAAAACCCGCTAATCTCTTAAAGAAGCCGTTGAATTCATGGCATTTGAGGACAACATGGGACAAGAGGTCGAACAGACACATTTCAAGCAGTGTGACTTTCAGCGCTTTAATAAGGCGCTGCGCGATGAGACGGCGCTTTTGCAATCACTGCAGCGCAATCAGCAGCTCGCAGAGAGTGGCTTTGTTATGGGTTTTGAGCTTGAGGGGTGGTTACTGGATCAAGCGCAACAACCCGCCCCCCTCAATCAGCGGTTTGTTGAGCAATTTAATAGCCCGCTAGTCACTCTGGAGCTGGCCAAATTCAATGTCGAGTTCAACACCAAGCCACGGCCACTCGCCAGTAATGCTCTTTCTGAAGCAGAGTCAGAATTGCAACAGCATTGGCAAAAGGGGCAGCAGATTGCCCAGCAAATAAATGGCGGCAGCCTACTGGCAATTGGCATTTTACCAACTGTCACGCCGCAACACCTCTCCAGCGTAAATATGAGCGAGATGAGGCGCTATCGAGCGCTCAACGAGCAAGTATTGCGGCTACGCAAGGGAGAGCCGCTAAAGATAGACATTCAGGGTCACCAGCACCTGAAACACTCACATCATGATCTGATGCTGGAGTCTGCAGCCACCTCTTTCCAGATACACCTTCAAACGCCACCCGAATTGGCGGTTCGCCACTACAACGCCAGCAAAATTGTCTCGGCACCTTTGATCGCTATCGCCGCTAACTCGCCATTTCTGTTTAACCATCAACTATGGGATGAGTCACGGATACCGCTCTTTGAGCAGGCCGTCGATGTGGCACCCCACCCCGACTCGCCTCACCACGCTATGCGCCGCGTAACCTTTGGCCATGGATACCTAACCAACTCATTAGTAGATACTTTTCAGCACAACCTGGATAATTATGAGGTGCTACTTCCCCTCCCACTTTCACCATCGAAACAGATGCTGACGCACTTATCCCTGCACAACGGCACCATCTGGCGCTGGAACCGCCCCTTGGTCGGCGTTGATCAACAGGGGAACGTCCACTTGCGTATCGAGCACCGCCCACTCCCCGCTGGCCCAACCATTGTGGATATGATTGCCAATGCGGCCTTCTATTTTGGGTTGGTCAGAGCGCTGGCCGCCCAGCCACACGCAGCAGAAAAGCAACTCCCCTTTGTTGTCGCAAAAAAGAACTTTTATCGAGCGGCAAAAAATGGACTGGAGGCTGAAATTCAGTGGCTGGACGGCAAACCGCATAAAATACAAACCCTGATTTTGCAGCAACTGCTACCACTCGCATATCAGGGGTTAGCGCTACTGGGTATTAATGAAAAAGATCAACAACGACTGCTTGGTATCATTGAGCAGCGCGCACTCAACAAGCAAAATGGTGCCAACTGGCAGCGACAATTCAGGCAGAAATATAAACTGGAGATGTCGCAACTCACCGCCAGCTATGCCGCACGCCAACAGAGCAACCTACCTGTCCACCAATGGCCACTATAGCGAACCAAAAATGTTGAATATTATCGAACAAATTCCGGCAGGACTTCTTAGTCGTCACCACCACGAGCTGTATGAGTTGCTTGGCGGCCCCACGCTGATTCACCTCGCAGGCCGCCGCGAGCAGCCGCTCTTCATCTCGGTACTGCTGCATGGCAACGAACACACCAGCTTTTACGCCCTGCAACAGTTACTTAAAAAGTATCAACACAGAGAGCTGCCACGGTCACTCTCACTCTTTATCGGCAATGTAGAGGCCGCCAAACATAATCAACGCCACCTCAACGGCCAACCAGATTACAACCGCGTATGGCCAGGTTGTGAGGAGCTCGATATTATCACTCCAGAGCAAGCGGCCCTACAGACGGTTTATAATGAGATGGTGAGCCGCACCCCCTTCGCCAGCATCGACATACACAACAACACCGGACTCAACCCCCACTATGGCTGCATCAATCGACTGGATGCACCCTTCATGCACCTAGCGGCGATGTTCAGCCGAACGTGCGTCTACTTTACACGCCCCAAAGGGGTGCAATCCCTCGCTTTTTCGGCACTCTGCCCCTCAATCACCCTAGAGTGTGGCAAAGTGGGTGACCGCCACGGCATCGAACACGCCTTCGAATATATCGATGCCTGCTTACACCTCGCAGAACATCCACAGCACCCGGTAGCCAACCATGACATCGACATTTTTCACACGGTTGCCCAGGTTCGTATCGCACCAAAAACCACATTTGGCTTTGAAAACAAAGGGCACGACCTGACATTCAGCGATGACCTTGAGTACCTTAATTTTCAAGAGCTACCCGCCGGTACTCGTATCGCTCACAGCGACACACTGCAACACTTAGAGGTGATCAATGAACAGGGAGAGGAGGTGACAGAGCAGTTTTTCACCCTGCAAAATGGGGAGATTCACAGCAACCGCAAAGTGATGCCATCCATGTTGACCATGAATAGAGAGGTCATACGACAAGATTGCCTCTGCTACCTAATGGAGCGACTACCGCATACATCCGCAGATTGAAATAACAACAAAATTTGTGACGCGCATCACAAAACAGTGATTGTTGTCATCGCCATGCCCAACATAGGTTTGTATGGATATACCTTATTGTGATAGTTATAATGGATAAAATAATATATACGCATAAACAGAAACACCATAACTGCTTACTAAGCTAGCCTGGATATTTCAATGGAGTTGGGCAAGGGATTGGTTTCACAGGGAAATCCCCAAAAAAGCACCACATCGCCGATGACAGGCCATAGAGGAAGCACTTCTTGTGGAATCAATCGACAATGAGATTGTGCAGAACTTATGAAATATCCGAGCTAGAGTAAGATATATATAGAAACATGGGGGGAAGTCATGAAGCTGTCTAAAAAAGGACGATACGCAGTCACTGCGATTATGGATTTGGTACTAAAAGCACCTTTTGGTCCAACAACACTCAACAACATCTCTGTTAGCCAAGAAATTTCCATGTCATACATGGAGCAGCTCTTTGCTCGACTACGCAAACATGACCTTGTGCAGGGTACCCGCGGCCCAGGTGGAGGCTACCGCCTTGCACGCCCGGCGAACGAGATCACCATTGCACAAGTATTAGAAGCCGTAGATGACGATGCCAACGCTCTCAACAATGGTAATAAAAGCGTTACCGACCTCAGCCACCTACTCTGGGATGAGCTGAGCCGAAAAGTAGCGCTCTATTTGGATAGCATTACCATTCAGGATCTTTTAGACCAATCCGGCTACGCTGAAGAGGCCGCACGCGCTAACCAATCCACTGAAAAACCATTAGCGGGTGTCGTAGAGCAGCCCAACACGCTAAGCCAAACTAAAAATATTAGCTCTCACTAATAACGCTTAAAAACAGATAAAACCACCTTAAGGAGTCTCTGATTAAGTCAGAGATGAATTTAGGCTGAGAGGATGTTGCTCTCATTTGTTCCGAAATGCGCAGTAATAGTTGCTCTATTGGTGTGGTTTTTGGGATAAATTAGGGCGATGTTAGCCAGCCCACAAAGGATTCACGACTTGATCAGAGCTTCCATAGCTAACCCAACACCTTGCACATCACCTCACGTTTCGTAACCACCTTAAAATTAGGGCTTAGTCAGCAACTTCACCCCTTTTCGGCAATACGCTTGCGCCAGTTCATTGTCACCTAACTGTTCAAGCACTTCGGCCAGTAGTGGAAAGGCTTCTTGCTGACCTAAGTCTACCGCTCGTTGTAAGTACTCTTTGGCTTTACCCCATAGCTGGTTGTTGATGCAGATGCGCCCTAAGGCTAATAACAGCTGGGGGTCGTTGTCATGGGTGAGCAGCCACTGCTCTGCGTGGGTCAACTGCAACTGGTTTTTAGTTGTTTTGATGCGCCCATAGAGCGGTAGTAGCTCTCCGTGCCACTGTTTTTGTAGTACGGTACGTAATAGCTGCTCTGCTTCATCCTCTCTCTTGAGCTTAAGCAAAATATCGACATAGTGCTGGATGATGCTGAGATCTTGGCGCAGCGGTTTGGGGGTGCGGTTCCACAGTTGGTTGAGTGTGGGGTAGTCGTGTTTGTCTGCGTAGTCGGAGAGTAGGTGTGAGTAGCAGTCGTGTTGTAACTGTTGCAGTTCGTCGCTATTGAACACTTGGTGGCGTTGCAGTGCTGGTAACAGATCTTCCAACCGCTGCCACTCGTTAAGTTGTTGATAGAGTGGTGCCAGCAGCCTCAATACGGAGCGGTGTTTAGGTACTTTGTGATAGAGATTTTCCAGCAGGGCGAGTGCCTCTTCGTACTGTTTATGCTCTAGTTGCAGACGTGCCCGGGTTAGCCCGACCACGATGTTTGAGCTGCCCTCTATTTGTGCCGCTTGATTCAAGTATTGGTCGCGGCGCTCAAAAGCGCGCATTTCATGGGCAGCGCGGGCGGCTCCCAGGTAACTCAGTTGTGGCGAGTGGCTCTGTTTTATATGTTTGATTAGCTGTTTTTCTGCCCGCTTCCAATCCCCCTCAAAAAGCGCCAGCATGCCGTTATTGAGTGCGGTTTCAGAACGTACAGCCTGTTTATTACAGCGCCATGCACCGATACGGCGGGGCGCACCCAGCATCCCGGCCAGTGAGCGAATGGTGTAGTAAGCGATAATCATGCCCACCGCAATGGCGGCAACTACTAGAGTTAGTGAGGTCTCTATGCTCCACCCCTGGTAGACAATCAGCACATAGCCTGGCTCTTGTGTTGCCAGCAGCGCCAATAGTACTGAACCGATCAGTACGATCAGCAATATCATCAGCCACGTCATAGGGCAGCCCCTTCCTTGGCGGGTATCACAGGATCACTACTCTTTTTTAACTGCTCGCGCTGTTGTTGCAGTCTCCTGAGCGAGGTTGATATGTCAGGGAGTGTCGGCGATATGGCTATTTTTTCGAGCTGAGTGATCGACTCTAGGGTGCTTTTTACCGCTGGCATTTCAGGGTCAAAATAGTCATAAAGCCAGCTGCGTGCATGGCTTAAGCTAGATGACCATATCTGCTGATCACCTTTGAATAGTGCCATTCGTGCGGTTTCCAGTTGTAGCTCGATATTGTGGTAGAGATAGCTCTGCTGAGCAGCAGGAATCAACGGTGTAATCCGTTTGTCGTGGTGGGTAATCACCACCAGCGAGCGTAGCTCACCCCAAACCCGTGAGACGATATTTTGCCAGCCATCAGCTACTGGCTCTGTGGTCGCTTGTTCACTCTGCGGTGACTCAACCCATTGAACGCCCTTAATGGGTAGGTTGCGCGCGCCCTCTGCTAGGCCCATTAGCTGGGCAGCGAGCCCCTCTACATCAACTTCCTCAACCATGTTGAGCTGGGTTAGTTCACGGGCGATCTGTTCGCGCACCGGCAACAGGGCGGGGTCGGCGATTTGCTTTAGAATGAGGTCTGCGCTCTGCAAGCCGATCACTGCGCCCTTTACATCACCTTGTAGTTGTAAACGATGGTTTGCTAGGCGCAATAGGTAGGCGGCTTCGGCCAGCTGCCAAGGGCGCTTATCTGCACCGTTTTTTTGCTCCATTTTTCTTAAATTTTGCCAGAGCAAGCTGTTTTCCTGCTGTAGGGTTCCGACCGTTTGGCTGAGTGTAGCCAGCTGCTCGTGGCTGCTTTTTAATTCGTTAGTTAATTTATTTGAAAGCGTTCGCTCCAGTTGCTCCATCTGCTGGGTGACAAAAAGACGACTTTCATCTGCTTGCTGAATAATGTGACTTTCAATTTTTTGCTGTTGCTGCCATATAAAATAGCCTGCAAAACCCATCAAAATGATGATAACAAGTAACACCAAAAGAGTGATTAGCCCTTTTTGGGGTGGTTTTTTTGTTTTGGTTGCGCTTGATTGCGGCTGCCCGGTTTTGGCCGGTGCGGTTTTGTCGGTTTTAACGACAACATCATCTTTTTTATTTGCCATAGCGCTTTTCCTGGCCTTCTCCGTTTTTTGCCACTGCACCACCGCAGCCAGCAACCCTTCATCACTTTGCGTCGAGGCGATCAAAATATCGCCCTGATAACCCAACTCTTTTGCGTACTCGCGATTGCGCTCACTCATCACCACCAGAGGAAGCGACTTTAACCATCCTTGGTGACGCTTGCCCGCCATTTGCCAAAGGTTTTGTACGCTTTGATTGCTGGTGACAATGGCAATGTCGATCGATTTTTTTACAACGCCATCCAACTTGGTGTTGGGCTTTACCCGGCGATAGACCGCCATATAATCAACTTCGGCACCCCGTTGACGCAATGTTTCGGCCAGCGTTTCCCGGCCATCTTCACCACGAATAATGAGGATTTTTTGCCCACTGACCTCTGCAAACTCCGGCAGTGCCAGCAACCCTTCACTATCAAACTGTTTTGCAGGCACAGTGACATTTTTGACGTTCATTTTTTGAAGTCTATTGGCAGTACTGCGGCCAACAGCTGCGATTTTGCAACGCTCTGGAAGGGTGATGCCGCGCTTCTCCATCAGGGAGAAGGCGTAATCTACGGCATTTGCACTGATAAAAATAAGCCAGTGATAGTGACCCAGTTGCTGCACTGTTTTGTCAGTAGCGGTTAAATCTTGAGGATCCGTTATCTCCAGAACAGGAAACGGAAGAGCAGTGGCACCCAATTTCTCAAGTGCCTGGCACACGCCCTGTGCCTGGTGTGCTGGCCGGGTGACCAGAACATTAATACCTTTTAAATCAGTCGCGCCCATAGACTTCGGCCAAAATCTCTTTGGCACCCTTGGCCAGCAGCTCGTCGGCTACTTTAATACCGAGCGCTTCGGGGTTGGCAACTGGGCCACGCGCTTCTGCTCGAATAATGGTCTTGCCATCCAGGCTTCCCACCAGCCCACGCAACCAGATCTGATCTCCCTCCAGAATGGCGTGACCGCCAATTGGCACCTGACAGCCTCCCTCAAGGCGGTTGTTCATAGCACGCTCTGCCAAAACACGGGTCATGGTCTCTTGATGTTTCAGGTGGGCAATGGCATCGTTGATGCGTGGGTCATCTATCCGACACTCAATGCCCACCGCACCTTGGCCAACAGCCGGTAGTGATTGTTCCGGCTCAATAAAGCTGGCGATACGTGCCTCAAATTTCAGACGAATCAAACCAGCAGCGGCAAGGATAATCGCATCGTATTGCCCCTCATCCAGCTTGCGTAAGCGCGTATTCACATTGCCGCGCAGATCCGCTATTTGTAGGTCTGGGCGCATCGCCTTGAGCTGTACTGAGCGGCGCAGTGATGAGGTGCCTACCTTGGCACCTTGCGGCAGCTGTTCCAGAGATGAGTAATTGTTGGAGACGAAGGCATCCCGTGGATCTTCTCGCTCACAAATAACCGCTAGATGCAGCCCTTCTGGGAACTCAACCGGCACATCTTTCATTGAATGCACTGCAATATCAGCCGCACCTTCCAGCATCCCTACTTCCAGCTCTTTTACAAACAGCCCCTTGCCTCCTACCTTCGCCAATGGCGTATCAAGAATTTTATCTCCTTGGGTCTCCATTTTATTAAACTCAACCTGAAGCCCGTCATGAAACTTCTCCAGCTCGGCCTTAACAAATTCAGCTTGCCACATTGCAAGCGGACTTCTACGGGTGGCGACTACAATTTTTTCTGACATTTGAATTCCACTATCTTAAATTTATAGTTATTTAGGGTGCTTGCAGCAACATATAGATATCAACTATTTTGATCATAACGTATCAGCCACGGTTTACCCAGTTCTGCTGGTCATATCCCCAGCAAAACCCAGTTTTTAAATTAAACCCACCGATCTTTTCGAAATTCGCTGCGAGTCTGCTAGAATAGCAGCACATTTTGTAACTATATTAGCGTGTTTAGATTTTGCTTCAAATCGAGGCATTTTCGCACGGAGAGAGGGAGCATATAGGGAATATGTGACCGATTGAGTACGAAAATAACCAAGAGTTGAAGCAAAAGATGAATACGCTGAGTAGTTACCACATTTTTTGAACGATTCCATCAATCTTTAAGGGATAGAACCTATGGCAAATGCTATTAGTCTGAAACAATACTTGGCTGACGAACTGCGTAAAGGCAACATTGACGCTGATTTGGTGGGCCTGCTCGGCGATACTATGACGGCATGTAAGCAGATCTCCTACGATCTTAGCCAAGGCGCGCTGATGGGTGTTCTGGGAATGGCCGGTTCGGAGAATGTTCAGGGTGAAGACCAGAAGAAAATGGACATTATCTCCAACGATGTGATGATCGAAGCCAACAACCGCTCAGGCTATGTTTCTGGCATGGCTTCTGAAGAAGAAGAGACCGCTTACACACTGCCAACAGATGCCCCCCGTGGTAAATACATGCTGTTGTTTGATCCGCTGGATGGCTCTTCAAACATCGATGTTAACATCTCAGTGGGTACCATTTTTTCTGTCCTCAACTCTCCAGAGGGTGTTGAGAACCCAACAGATGAGGACTTCCTGCAAGCGGGCACCACTCAAGTCGCTGCGGGTGCGGTTGTTTATGGGCAATCTACGCTGCTAGTTTTGACGCTGGGTAATGGCTCACACGGCTTCACACTGGATCGCAATATTGGTGAGTTCATTCTCACCCAACCTGATATTCAGATTCCTGTGGATACCCGTGAATTTGCCATCAACGCCTCTAATCAGCGTTTCTGGGAAGCACCGGTACAGCGCTATGTTGACGAGTGTTTGCAAGGTGTTGAAGGCCCCCGTGGTGAGAACTTCAACATGCGCTGGGTAGCTTCGATGGTTGCCGAGGTTTATCGCATTCTGACCCGTGGCGGTGTCTTTTTGTATCCGATGGATGAGAAGATGCGTGCACAAGGCGGCAAACTGCGCCTGATGTATGAAGCCAACCCAATGGGTTTCATTGTTGAGCAGGCAGGTGGCGCTTGTTCAACGGGTCGTGAGCGCATCATGGAGATCAAACCAACCGGTCTGCACATGCGTGTGCCGGTTATTCTGGGATCTAAAAACGAAGTTGAGCGTATCATCTCATATCACGATGAGGCTTAAATCGATCAATATTTGCAGTTGATCGCTCTGTTCTGGATCAAGAAGGGGAAGTCCGCAAGGGCTTCCCCTTTTTTGTCTCGGACAGTCCCCCAGGGTTAAGTTATCTAGCACTGGCCGAATATCTTCTTGTGATATAAAGTTCTCTCAATCAGATAACCAGAAGCTACCCCCCCTTATGGATGTGAATGCAATTCTGAAGCGGTTTCTTCACCTCAATCAGGCGCGCTTAATGCGGGCTCGGGATGCGCTGCGCCCGGTGCAGCAAGATGTTATTGATGTTTTGCCACTGCTTTTCCATGTTAACCACCCCAGTCTGCCCGGCTATATCTCTGACCAAACGCCAAGCGGCATCTCCAATTACCGCAAAGAGGGGCAGGCTATTCAGGCGGGGCGGCATCTGTTTAAGCAGTTTGATTACCACCGCAGCATCTATAGCAGCTATGAGATTCAGTCACTCTTTTTAATCGGTAGCAGTGGCACCATTGCTCAATCCAATAAGAGTGATTTTGATGTCTGGCTCTGTCACACCCCCGACTTGAGTAAACAACAGCTCTCTGAGCTGCGAGAAAAGAGTATTGAGATAGAGAAGTGGGCAGATGGCTACAATATAGAGGTTCATTTTTTTCTGATGGATGCCCAGCGCTTCAAGCGTGGCGAGGTGTTGGACCTTAGCGCTGAGAGCAGTGGTACCGCGCAACATGATCTGCTGCTCGATGAGTTCTACCGAACGGCACTCTGGCTGGCGGGAAACTACCCTATCTGGTGGCTAATACCACCCGATGAAGAGCAAAATTACGATAAATATGCGAACAATCTGTTTCAAAAGCGTTTTGTTGAGGCGAGTGAGTTTATCGACTTTGGTGGCCTGGGCAATATGCCGGCATCAGAGTTTTTTGGTGCTGCGGTGTGGCAGATATACAAAGGGGTCGATTCGCCCTATAAGTCATTGTTAAAAATATTATTAATGGAGATATACGCCAGCGAATATCCCCGTATTAATTTTCTCAGCCTGATGTTTAAGCGGGAGATCTATGAGGAGTATGATGATGACTTTGACCTCAATGAGGTGGATCCTTACATCATGCTGGCGAACAAGCTGATCAACTATCTCCGCACCCAAGGGGATCAGCAGCGGCTTGAGCTGGTGCACCGCTGCCTCTACTTCAAGATTGATATGCCACTCTCCAGAATGCGCTACCATCCGGGCGCTAACTGGCAACAGGACCTGCTCATGCAGATGATCCGCAGCTGGGGCTGGGAGACAGAAGATCTGCGAACAAATGACAACCGAAACACTTGGAAAATAGATACCATCAGTCGCGAGAAGAAGATCTTGGTGAGTGAACTTAACCAGAGCTATTTTAAGCTCTCAGAGTTTGCCCGCGCCAATAAAGGCCTGATGATCAGCAAGCAGGATCTGCACATTCTGGGGCGTAAGCTCTTTGCTGCCTTTGAGCGTAAAACAGGAAAGCTTGAAATTTTAGTGAAGGGATTTAGCTCCAACCTTCATGAACCATTAATCGGCTTGTCGCGGCAAAATTCAGCGGGTAATCGCAGCTCCTGGTTTATGTTTCGTGGCAACGGTTTGCACACCGATGACAGCGATAATCCACCACTGAAGCGCGCCTCATCTGCTCTGGAGCTGATCAGCTGGGGTTATTTCAACAAGCTGATTAATCGCTGCACTTCATTTGCGATAAAAGGGGAAGAGAACGCACTTACCGATCGTGAAATCAGCTCAATTATCGACACCCTTGAGCAGCACTTTCCAGAAGGGGATCTGCCCCGTGCCGATATTAGTGACTTTTCCGCCAAGTCCAAACTGCTTAAGGTACTGCTGTTTGTTAATGTGGGTGTCGGTAATCCGATAAAAATAGGCCGCCTAGGTCACCTGATTACCGATCGGGATGATGCGTTCAGTTATAGCAATTTGGGTGAAAACCTAGTGCAGTCGGTCAGCGCCATTTTCATCACCTCGTGGGAAGAGGCGCTGCTCTTTCACTACAAAGGCGATCAGGGTCTTCTCGACTGTGTCACCCAATACCTCCAGTGGTCACCGCTCGAAGAGCACATTTCGCCACCGGCACCGGAGGTTTACTGTTTCTCATCCAGCTACCACCAAAAAATAACCCAACGTATGCAGCGCCTTTTTCAGGTAGCGAGGGAGCTGTTTTACGATCCAAAAAATGAGCAACAACATCTGCGCTATCTCTTTCCGCTGCGCAAAGGGTACGCGATGCTGGCCGAAGAGGATGGCGTGATCAGGCACCACACTTTCAACGGCGACTCGCAGCTGCTGAAAGTTCTCTGCCAGCCACGATCGCACTACAGCAAGCTGCTCTTTGATGCCCAGCTGCCACAGCCACTATTAAGGCTTATCTATGACAGTGCTCAGCCCAACCGTATTCAGTTCTACTTTTACCCCAAGGGGCGAGAGCTGGAGATCTTTATCATCGATGAGAGGGGTTCGCTGTTCTTCCATACACTGCCGCTGTTTGAGCCTAAGCTGATTCTCCAGCACTATCAGAGCTTCCTCAGTGCCGTTATAAAACGCCAAACGGCTATGTTGAATCACACCATGGAGGAGCTGGGCAGCCTGTTTTGTTATCAGGTCCTGGAGCCTAAAAAAGGCCCGTTAACCCTTGAGCACCGCCAGATACACTTCTCACTGCCCAACGCGTATTACAATGTGCAGGTGATTGGCGATAGTGTTGAAGAGAGCGAGCAAATCACCGTTTACTGTAACGACAGGGAGTTCTCTTCATTTGAATATGGCCAGAATGTATTTAAAGCGGTGGCCAGACACATTCTTTCGCAGCGAAAAAGTGGTGCAAACTATCCCATCTATATCACCGATATTGATCTGCCTGAGAGTGTACTGGGGGTTGAAGCGGGTGGCACGATTCAGACCCTTCACTACCTCAACTATAAAAAACGAATAGAAGCCCAGCTTAATCAAGTGCAGCACCCGCATAATGATGATAAGTCCCACACAGATTGAGCATAACAGCACAATACCGTTTATAATGGCTCAATAAATCAGCAAGGTTGAAAGCCCCGGATCCGCCAATGAAAAAATTGATACAACCGCTGGCACTGGCCGTACTCCTGCTCCTTATCACCGGCTGTGGCTTAAAGGGCAATTTAGAGCTCCCCGAACAACAGCAAACAATGCACCCTGCATAGAGACCACCATGAACCACTTTGAATACCGCCGCGAACAGCTGTTTGCCGAAAATGTCCCCCTACGTGAAATTGCCCAGCAACTCGGCACACCCGCTTACGTCTATTCACGGGCCACCCTAGAGCGCCACTGGCACGCCTTTGATCAGGCGCTGGGCGAGTGGCCACACCTCATCTGCTACGCGGTCAAAGCCAACTCTAATCTAGCCGTCCTTAATCTACTGGCTCGCTTGGGATCAGGGTTTGATATCGTCTCGGTGGGAGAGCTTGAGCGGGTGCTGGCTGCGGGGGGTGATGCGAAAAAAATCATCTTTTCAGGTGTGGGGAAAAAAGCCGCCGAGATGCAGCGCGCCCTGGAAGTCGGCATTCGTTGCTTTAATGTGGAGTCTGTTCCTGAGTTGGCACTACTTAACCAGGTTGCCGCCCGCTGCAACACCACCGCACCGGTTTCGCTACGGGTGAATCCGGATGTAGATGCTGAAACCCACCCCTATATCTCCACAGGTTTGAAAGAGAACAAATTTGGCATTGATATTCAACAAGCCACAGAGATCTATCAACAAGCCGCCGCCATGGATAATATCGCTATTCAGGGGGTCGATTGTCATATTGGCTCTCAACTCACCAGTGTCACCCCGTTCATTGATGCACTTGACCGTGTGCTGGTGCTGATCACACAGCTGAAAGCACAAGGCATTGAGCTCAAACATCTCGACTTAGGGGGTGGCCTTGGCATTCAATATGACAATGAGACACCGCCAGCACCCAACGAGTATGCCGCCGCACTCAAACAGAAGCTGCAACAACACGGCTTACAGATCGAATTGATTCTCGAGCCAGGCCGAGCCATTGCAGGCAATGCCGGTATTATGCTCACCGAGGTGCAGTACCTAAAGCATACCGCGCATAAGAATTTCGCCATCGTTGATGCGGCCATGAATGATCTGATTCGTCCGGCGCTCTATCAAGCGTGGCAGGCCATTGAACCCGTTGACCGCCGCCCTAAAGAAGGCGAGCCACAGCAGTATGATATTGTCGGCCCCATTTGTGAAACCGGCGACTTCATTGGTAAAGATCGCCGCTTGGCTCTGCAAACGGGTGACCTGCTAGCGGTGCGTTCATCAGGGGCATACGGCTTCACCATGAGCTCTAACTACAACAGCCGCCCACGCCCGGTTGAAGTGATGGTGGATGGTGATAACTTCCATGTTATCCGCAAGCGTGAAAGCATCGAAGAGCTGTTTGCCAATGAATCCCTACTTCCGGAATAACACTATGTATACAACGATCATTCATGCCAGCCAGCTCAATCAAGCAGCCCGCCTCAATATAGAGACGCTCTTTTCCGCCACACTTGAGGAGCGCAACGACTACCACCGCATCTGCCACCCACAGCCGGTAAACCGCCAAAACATCCGGTCACTAAGTGATCAACTGCGCATTGACATCAACACCTTGCCCATCGACTTTAACCCGGCCACTGCAAAGTTACTGGTAAGCGATATGGACTCAACGCTGATTAGCATTGAGTGTATTGACGAGATCGCAGACCACCTCGGCATTAAGCCACAAATAGCTGCGATTACCGAATCCGCCATGTGTGGTGAAATTGACTTTACCACCTCGCTGCTCCAGCGTGTGGCGCTGCTCAAGGGTGTTAGTGCAGCGGCACTAGAGCTAGTCTACAACGAACGACTACAGCTTAACCCTGGAGCCGAACAGCTAATTTCAGGACTCAAACAAGAGGGTATTAAATTCTGCCTAGTCTCCGGTGGCTTTACCTTCTTCACCCATCGCCTACAAACACGCCTTAAGCTCGACTACGCCCACGCCAACCAGCTTGAAATTAAAGAGAACAAGCTAACCGGAAAGCTGCTCGGTAATATTGTGGATGGCAAGGCCAAAGCGGATCTACTGCTCTCACACTGCAAACAGCTTGGCATCTCACCCAATCAAGTGATCTCGGTCGGTGATGGCGCTAACGACCTGCTGATGATGCAACAAGCCGGCCTGAGCGTCGCCTACCACGCCAAACCCGCGGTGCAGGCCAAAGCATCCACCGCCATCAACTATGGTGGCTTAGACTCTATATTGCACTTCCTTGAGGAAGCTCTGATCAAGTCATGAATGTTTTCATGCTGGCTGAAATCGCCCTCATTTATCCCGAAAATTGCATCAATAGAACAACTATTACTGCGCATTTCGGAACAAATGAGAACAATTCCCTCTCAGCCTAAATTCATCCAGACTTAATCAGAGATTCCTAAAGGAAGCTCTGATCAAGTCATGAATGTTTTTATGCTCCCTCATAACACGCCTTTAGCCGTGCAGTCGGCAGACAAAATAGAGCCAATGCTTATATGTTTAACTTCGATAATTCGTATGCGAAATTGCCCAGTAGATTTTACGCGAAGGCGACTCCAGAAAAGTTTTCAAACCCAACACTGATTGGATTTAATCAAGCATTGGCGAGTGAAACACTGGGCTTAAACACAGATATATTCAACGAAAAAGCGCTCGCTGAACTCTTTTCCGGGCAATCTATTCCGCAAAATGCCAATCCTATTGCGCTGGCCTATGCGGGGCATCAATTTGGTCATTTTTCACCCCAGCTTGGCGACGGAAGAGCGCTTTTGTTGGGCGAGACATTAACAGCCAAAGGAGAGCGTTTTGACATTCAATTAAAGGGGTCTGGCCAAACGCCTTTCTCTCGAAAGGGTGACGGAAAATCCTCCCTCGGCCCGGTGATTCGTGAATATATTGTCAGTGAAGCGATGCATTTTCTCGGTGTTCCAACCACACGTGCACTAGCTGCCGTTGCAACGGGGGATGCCGTGTACCGAGGCCACAGGCTGCCAGGTGGCGTTTTTACCCGTGTCGCGGCTAGCCATATTCGTATCGGCACGTTTGAATATTTTGCGGCGCAAGGCGACATTGACGCTATAAAGATTTTAACGCGCTATGCTTTAGATCGACATTACCCTGAAGTCTCACCAGGAGAAAACCGTTATCTCGACCTATTGAAACAAGTGGCCTGTTCACAAGCGTCATTGGTTGCTAAATGGATGTCATTGGGCTTTATTCACGGGGTAATGAACACCGACAACATGTCGATTTCTGGTGAAACATTGGATTATGGCCCCTGTGCTTTTATGGATAACTTCGCGGCTAATCGCGTTTTCAGCTCCATTGATCGAAACGGTCGTTATGCTTACAACAATCAAATATTGATCGCTAAATGGAACCTGTACCGATTGGCGAGTTGTTTACTGCCGCTTATTCATGAGGACCAAGAGCAGGCGATTAAAATCACAGAAGAAGCCACCCAAGAGACAATGGTGGTTTATGAGCGCAAATACCAAGAAGCCATGATTAAAAAACTAGGCTTGTTTGAGTTAAGAGAACCAGATAGCGCATTAATTAACCAATGGTTGCAACTACTTGAAGAGAGTGATCTTGATTTTACTTTAAGCTTTCGAATGTTGAGTGAAGAGAACTGCGCGTTGAAAAAAAGTGAACGCTTTAACGGTTTTTTCTCTCAGTGGAAAAAAAGATTAGCTGATCAACCACAAAGTTTTCAACAGTCCAGTCAACTCATGAATGCCGTGAATCCTGTTTTCATACCCCGAAATCATCAAGTCGAACGTGCTATTCAACGCTCATTAGAAGGCGACTACTCTGTTTTTAACGAAATGAACCAATTATTGAAAACACCTTATATCAACCACGACAAATGGGGGATTTATAAAGCCCCGCCGAAGCCTGAAGAGAGAGTTTTAGCGACCTTTTGTGGAACATGAGTTGCTCTCCATTTCAGCAATAGCTTTTCGTGCAGCTAAATTTGAAACATTCCACTTTTAGGCTGTAAAGCTAACGGGGTTGGGTGCTCTATTTTAGGCATAAAAAAAGGGGCGCATAGCGTGCCCTTAAAGTAGAACTACCGGATATCGTTCCCACCGTTCCTGCGTGGGAATGCATAGGGGGTAAGTTTAGCCTTCGTATGGGTTACCACGCAGGAGCGTGGGAACCAGAAAAATGAGGATACCTACAGACCAGCCGCAGCTTCAGCTGCATAATCTCTGGCCAGATGAAACTCGATTTTTGTTTTTTCGAACACGATCGAATCTTCATCGTTTTTTAATAACACCGTAAACATATTTTTCCCTTCCACCTCATTGATTAAAAACTCCATTTGCAGCGAGCGGTTGCCTTGCCCTAGTGTTTGAAAGGCAGAGGTAATTTCGGCTTCATCGAAATGCAGGCGAATGGTTCTATCTCGGGCATCTTTGACCGGGTTTTTCCAGATAAAATAGATATAGTTTGGGATGGGGCGCTGGCTCGCCAGCGCCTCTTTTTCCAGCGGGTAATTAATATAATCTTGTTCACCATTGTAGTAGTTAATTGCGGATATCCGCTTATCCCGCAAGGGAATATTGGTAAACAGCGGTTGCCAGTGATAACGGGTGCGGTAGGCGGCCCATCGCCCAAACGGTATGCCGTCTTTGTGCAGGGCTTCGATGAGTTCCGGGGTTTTTAAGGAACCCTTGATGACTACGCTAATGTATCCTTTTCTAGATATATCGGCATCATTTGTGAAGTGTTTCCAGTCGCCTTCCGTTTTTTCAGCCTGTCCGAAAAAAACTTCGGTACGCCGTTCATACCCCCACAGCCAGACCGAGACTGCGCCGCCGGGGGCAACGCCGACTATGATTTTTTTATAAGTGGTCTTTTTCTCCTGATTCGGGCTGTAAAAACCGGCCTGAAACAGCGCGAGTATTTTTTCATAGGGCAGTTCAAAGTCGCCCCGGTAAAACTGATCTTCGGTGTAGGAGAAAAAACTAATTCTTAGACGAGAAGGCAGGGGTTTGAAATCCTCCCCCACTACATGGGATGAGCGCCCTTTGCCCCAGCCATTGTATAGCGTCACACCATTTGGCACATATAAAGAACCACTGCCGTCGTGATAAATCAAACTTCCCGAAGTGATCTCCATGGGGTAATTTTTGGGCGCACTTTCGGTGGCCTGCCATTCGAATGTTGTCATGTTTGCGCTGCATCCTGTGAGGGTTATGTTGATGACGAAGATGAAAAACGGTACTAGCCTGGCGGTCAGTTTTTTAAGGTTAGCCATCATGGTACTCCCGTTGGCGTTTGCCATTTTTCAAACGCGGCCCATTGCCAATTTCAAGGCGGGCGGAAAAATGAAAATAGCCGTAGCGCAGGGCGCGTAACCAGCTGCGCTGGTTGTCGTGCCAGTGCTCCGGCTGAGAGCTGTAAACCCCTTTGGCCTGGTGTTGGCTGACGTAAGCCAGGATTTCCTCGTAGGCCAGCTCCAGCGCGG
>Ga0256839_1001231_pt1 | contig 31605 bp, 27 predicted proteins | sample 354166metaG_FD_185968 | JGI IMG/M metagenome (GOLD analysis project Ga0256839, IMG submission 185968) | Hydrothermal vent microbial communities from Mid Atlantic Ridge, Atlantic Ocean - 354-166 | ecosystem: Environmental > Aquatic > Marine > Hydrothermal vents | place: Atlantic Ocean: Mid... | reverse complement strand
ACGGGGCTCGATGCTGGATGAAATCATCATGCGCACCAATGATCTGGTGTTTGCCTTCCCCGCGCTTTTGATTGCCATTCTGATAACGGCGGTGTTCGGGCCAAGCGCCATCAATGCCATTATCGCCATCGGCATATTCAATATTCCGGTTTTTGCCCGCCTGAGCCGGGGGGCGGCGCTGTCCTTGTGGACGCGGGAATTTGTGCTGGCGGCACGGGTGGCAGGCAAGGGGCCGGTGCTGATTTCGTTTCAGCATATCCTGCCCAATATTGTTAACCTGCTGATTGTGCAGGGCACCATTCAGTTCTCGCTGGGGATACTGGCGGAGGCGGCGCTCTCCTATGTGGGGCTTGGTGCGCAACCCCCGATACCAAGCTGGGGGCGCATGCTGGCCGAGGCGCAAACCATGATTGCCATTGCCCCGCATCTGGCGCTGTTTCCCGGATTTGCCATTTTGCTCACGGTGCTGGGGCTGAACCTGATGGGGGACGGATTGCGCGACATTTTCGACCCCAAACTCAGGCGGGAAAAAAGATGAGCCTGCTAAAGGTCAAAGACCTGTCTCTCCGCATCGGGGATAGCCAAATCCTCTCGGACATCGACCTTGGCGTTGATGGAGGGGAAATTCTGGGGGTCATCGGGGAAAGCGGCTCGGGCAAGTCGATGACGGCCCTGTCGATCATGCAATTGGCGCCTTCGGGTGCGCGGACGGCGGGAAGCATCGAGCTGGACGGGGCCGAATTGCTGGAAAAAAGCGAAGCGGAACTGTGTGCCCTGCGTGGCAACGACATGGGCATGATTTTTCAGGAGCCCATGAGCGCGCTCAATCCGGTCAAGACCATTGGCGAACAGGTGGCCGAAACCGTTCTGGTGCACGGGGAGGGGTCGCGCGCGGAAGCAGAATCAATCGCGCGACAAACGCTGGAGCGAGTGGAGTTGCCTGCAGGCCAGTTTCCTCTCGAGCGCTACCCCCACGAGCTTTCGGGCGGGCAGCGTCAGCGGGTGGTGATTGCCATGGCCATTGCTTTGAGGCCGCGTCTGTTGATTGCCGATGAGCCGACAACGGCGCTCGATGTGACCACGCAGGCCCAAATCCTGACCTTGCTTCGCCGTCTGGTGGAAGAGGACGGCATGGGGCTGATGCTGATTACCCACGATTTGGCGGTGGTGGCGGACATGGCGGACCATATCGCCATCATGCAAAAGGGGGTGGTGGTTGAAGCGGGGGAGACACTTTCAGTGTTTCGCCACATGCAGCACCCCTATTCCAAGGCGCTGTTTGAAGCCTCAAACCATGTGCCAAAAAGGGCGCCGGGCCGGGTGGTGGAGGAAGGAGAAAACATTCTCAGGGTTTCAGGGGTGGTGCGCGACTATCCGGGGCAACGTACCTCCCTGTTCAAAAAGCCGGAACCGTTCCGGGCGGTTGACGGGGTCAGTTTTGCCATATCCAGGCGCGAAAATGTGGGGTTGGTGGGGGAAAGCGGGTGCGGCAAATCCACCCTGACCCGCGCCATCCTTGGCCTTGAGGCGGTGCAGGGGGGGGAAATCGAATTGTTTGGAAAGCGTGTGGGGCCCGGCATGGCATCGGCCTTGCGCGCCGGGGTGCAGGTGGTGTTTCAGGACCCCTATGGAAGTTTCAATCCGCGCTGGAAGGTGGAAAAACTGGTGGCCGAACCGTTTCATCTGATGGCAAAACCGCCCGCCGACCGGCGGGCGCGGGTGGCCGGGGCGTTAAGGGATGTGGGCATGGACAGTTCGGACATGGACAAATATATTCACGAGTTTTCCGGGGGGCAGCGCCAGCGTATCGCCATTGCGCGGGCGCTGGTTTTGCGCCCCGACCTGATTGTGCTTGATGAAGCGGTATCGGCGCTTGATGTTTCAATCCGGGCGCAGATATTGGACCTTCTGGCCGAACTTTCGGATAGGCTGGGGCTCTCCTACCTGTTTATCTCCCATGATTTGAGTGTGGTCAGGGCGATTACCGACCGGGTGCTGGTGATGAAACAGGGAAAAATTGTCGAGGAGGGGAAAAGCGATGAACTATTCAACAACCCACAGCACCCCTACACAAAAGAGCTGATAGGGGCGACGCCGATAATCGAGACGGCACTCAGGGCGCGCGAGGAGAGGCAAATCACATGAGCGAACAAAGCGGACTGGGGTTCAATTCAGAACACTGTTTTATCGGCGGGGAATGGGTGGCACCAGTTTCAGGGGAAGTGCTGAGGCTGGAAAACCCTTCGGATGGTTCCATCATTTGCCGGATTGCGCGCGGGGGGGCAGAGGATATCAACAAAGCCGTTGGTGCTGCACGGGAGGCGCTGGATGGGGAGTGGGGCACAAAGAGCGCGCTTGAGCGCGGGCGCATTCTGACCCGTATCGGGCAAGAGGTGCTGAAACACGCCGACGAGTTGGCGCTGCTGGAAGCCAGGGATGTGGGCAAGCCCCTGAAACAGGCCAAGGCCGATGCGCAGGCGCTGGCCCGTTATCTGGAGTTTTACGGGGGTGCGTGCGACAAAATCCACGGGGAAACCATCCCCTATCTCGATGGCTATACGGTTTACACACTGCGCGAGCCGCACGGGGTAAGCGGGCATATTGTGCCCTGGAACTACCCGATGCAAATTATCGGGCGCTCGGTGGGGGCGGCGCTGGCCATGGGCAATGCGGCGGTACTCAAACCGGCGGAGGAAGCCTGCCTGAGCGCGCTTGCCTTTGCCGATATTACACGGGAGGCAGGACTGCCCGCCGGAGCGCTGAATGTGGTGCCGGGTCTAGGGGAAGAGGCCGGGTCGGCACTGACTTCGCATCCGAATGTCAACCATCTCTCGTTTACCGGCTCGGTGGGCGTTGGCACGCTGGTGCAGCGGGCGGCGGCGGACAATATCGTGCCGGTGACGCTGGAGTTGGGCGGCAAGTCGCCGCAAATCGTATTTGACGATGCGGATTTGGAGGCTGCGCTGCCTTTTCTGGTCAATGCGGGCATTCAGAATGCGGGGCAGACTTGTTCGGCCTCTTCACGCATCCTGATGCAAAGCGGGGTGCACGATAAGCTGCTGGCGATGATGGTTGAAAGATATGAGGCGCTGGAGGTGGGCCCGGCGATTGCGGACCTGAATGTGGGTCCGCTTATTTCAGCGCGCCAGAAGGATATTGTCAGCGGATTTCTGAGCGAGATTGAGGGCAATGCAAGGATTGTGGCGCGGGGAAAAATTGTTTCGGATGCACCGGCGGGGGGACATTATGTGGCCCCGGCCCTGATTGGCGGGGTCGAGGCGGACCATGTTCTGGCACAAGACGAAATATTCGGTCCCGTGCAGGTGGTCATCCGCTTTGAAACGGAAGAAGAAGCGCTCGCCATTGCCAATGGCACCGATTACGGGCTGGTTGCGGGCATCTGGACAAGGGACGGCGCGCGCCAGATGCGACTGGCAAAAGCGCTGAAATCGGGGCAGGTGTTCATCAATAATTACGGAGCCGGGGGCGGGGTCGAGCTTCCTTTTGGCGGGGTGGGCAAATCGGGTCACGGACGGGAAAAGGGTTTTGAGGCGCTTTACGGGTTTTCGGTGCTCAAGACCGTTGCCGCATATCATGGTTAGGACATAGGCTTGGTGTTGCGGCTAAACAATCGTGATGCCAGACGGCTATGGCTGACAACGACCGGTTTGGCGGCCACCCCGACCGGGCCGGTGGACGTGATGGCACTTATCCGGGCGCTGGGGTTCTTGCAGATTGACACTGTGCGCAATGTCACCCGTGCCCATCACCATATCCTGTGGAGCCGAAACCAGAACTATCGGGAGAAAATGCTGTGGCCCCATCTTGGTGAGCGGCGTGACCTGTTTGAGCATTTCACCCATGACGCCTCGCTGATCCCGATGGAGTTTTTTCCCATGTGGCAAATGCAGTTTGCCCGGCTGGGCGCGCGGTTTGCAAACTCCAGGTGGTATAAAACCGGGATGGGGCGGGATGAGGTGCGGGCAGTTTATCAGCGTATTGAAATGGAAGGCCCACTTTCCACCCATGCCTTTGATACAAAAATCGAGGGAAAACGCGAAATGTGGGCCCGTCCTCCCCACAAAAAGGCGCTGGAGAAAATGTGGTACGGGGGTGAGCTGGCCACAGCCTACCGGGAAAATTTTGTCAAGTATTATGACCTGGCGGACCGGGTGTTTCCGCAACGGTTGCGTGGTGTTTCCCACAGCACGGAAATGCAGATCGACTGGCTTTGCACACAGGCGCTCAAAAGGCTGGGTTTTGCCTCGGTCGGGGAAATCAAGCGGTTCTAGGATGTGCTCAGTGCGCGCGAGGTGAAAAGCTGGGCGGAAAACTGCTCAGGGCTGATGCAGATTGAAGTGGAGCTGGCGGACAAATCCATTGTCCCGGCCTATGCGCTCCAAGATGTTGAACGGGGAATGGCAGAAGTTGCTTCGCCCATAAAGCGTTTGCGCATCATCAACCCGTTTGACCCCGCAATACGGGACCGCAACCGTCTGGCACGCCTGTTCGGGTTTGCGTATCGCAATGAAATGTTTGTGCCAAAAACCAAGCGTAAATGGGGCTATTATGTATATCCGTTACTGGAAGGGGTCCGATTTGTGGGGCGGATTGAAATCAAGGCGGACCGGGGCAGGGGCGAGATGAACGTCACCGGTTTCTGGCCAGAACCGGGGGTGAGGTGGGGAGCAAAACGCCAAAGCAAATTGCACTCAGAACTGGGGCGGTTTTCAAAACTCGCAGGAGTTGAACTGGCACAAAAAAACGGCGCATTGATATAAGGAGGCAGGAAGCCGGATTGCAGGGGAAACCGTGGCAATGGATGAGGTGCTTTACTGATATTGGCCTGTCATTGATAATTCTTGCGCGCTGCTGCCAAATCATCGCATCATTGTTCCTGACGGCAAAACTGCATGGGAAAACACATGCGACTGAAAAACAAAACAGCGATTGTCACCGGGGGCGCTTCGGGCTTTGGCGAAGGGATTGTGCGCAAGTTCAGGGCTGAGGGTGCCCGCGTGATGATCGGAGACATCAACGGTGATGGGGCTGAGGAGTTGGCCGGAGAACTGGGGGCCGGTGTGGTGGCGCGCCAGGTGGACGTTTCCGATTCTGACAGCGTTTCGGCAATGGTGGCGGCGGCCATCCTTGCTTTTTCCAAAGTGGATATTCTTGTGAACAATGCCGGGGTCACCCATCTGCCCGGACCGCTTGAAGATATCGCGGAGGACGAATTTGACCGGGTGCTGGCGGTCAATGCCAAATCGGTGTTCCTGACGGCAAAACATCTGGTGCCGCATATGAAGGGGAACGGGGCGGGGGCCATTTTGAATGTGGCCTCGACCGCCGGGGTTTCTCCGCGCCCGCGTCTGAGCTGGTATAATGCTTCCAAGGGCTGGATGATTACCGCCACCAAATCCATGGCGGTGGAACTGGCTTCATCCGGGGTGCGGGTCAACGCGATAAATCCGGTGGCGGGGGAAACGCCTTTGCTCAAGACTTTTATGGGTGAGGATACGCCGGAAATGCGGGCGAAGTTTTTGGCCACCATTCCCATCGGAAGGTTTTCGCAGCCCGAGGATATGGGCAATGCTGCATGTTTCTTGTGTTCGGACGAGGCTTCGATGATTACCGGGGTGGCCTTGGAAGTCGACGGGGGCCGCTGCATATGAAACCGGGTCCGCGCAATCTCATCAGTGATGTGGAAGGTATAATCGTTGGCAACGCCACCGACCGGGGAATAAAAACCGGGGTCACGGTGCTGACGGCAGAGAAACCGTTCGTGGCGGCGGTGGATGTAATGGGCGGCGCGCCGGGAACGCGTGAAACCGACCTGCTGGCCCCGGACAAGTCCGTTGAAGCGGTGGATGCGCTGGTGCTCTCGGGCGGCTCGGCCTTCGGGCTTGATGCGCCCTCGGGGGTAGTCGATGCGCTGGCGGCGCGGGGCCGGGGCTTCAGGGTTGGCGAGGTGGTGGTGCCGATTGTGCCGGCGGCGATATTGTTTGACCTGATAAATGGCGGCGACAAGAGCTGGAAGCAGAACCCCTACCGGCAATTGGGCATTGAGGCGCTGGAGGCGGCTGCAAGCGATTTTGAACTGGGCAGCGTTGGTGCGGGGACCGGTGCGACAAGTGCGGGCCTCAAGGGCGGGCTTGGTTCGGCCTCCATCGTGCTGGACAACGGCATCAGCGTCGCGGCGCTGGTGGCGGCCAACCCCACGGGCCAGGTCAATGTGGGTAACAGCGCCCATTTCTGGGCCGGGGCGTTTGAAATGAACAACGAGTTCGGGGGGCTTGGGCCTTATCCGGGGCCGGTAGATTTTGAAATGACCACTCGGACCAAACAGGATTTTGTCAAACAGGGGACCAATACCACCATCGCCATTGTTGCGACGGATGCGCGTCTGAGCAATGCGCAGGCCAAGCGGCTGGCGGTGGCGGCGCAGGACGGGCTGGCGCGGGCCATTGTACCTTCGCACACGCCGGTGGACGGGGACCTGGTGTTTGCGATTTCTACGGGAAAACGAGAACTAAGCGAGCCGATGATGGATCTGGCCATGCTGGGCCATGCGGGAGCAATTTGTCTGGCAAGGGGGATTGCGCGGGGCGTGTTTTTGGCCCATGCAGAAGAAAGTGACCCGATGCAAACCTGGCAGGACAGGTTCGGGGCGAAGTGAACTCATTCCAGAGGGAAAACTATGACAATACGCGCAACCGTGTGGGGCGAAAACGTCCATGAAACAAGCAACCAAATCGTTTCGGAAATCTATCCTGAAGGCATGCATGCCCAGATTGCCAAACAACTGGCAGTGGACAAAAATATCGTTGCGCGCACCGCAACCCTGCAACAGCCCGAGCACGGTTTGACGCACGAGGTGCTGGCCGAAACCGATGTTCTTTTGTGGTGGGGCCACGCGGCCCACGGCGAGGTGGCCGATGAGATTGTCGAGCGGGTCACCAACCGCGTCTGGCAGGGCATGGGGCTTATTGTTCTGCACTCGGGGCATTTTTCAAAGATATTCAAGAGGCTTATGGGCACTCCGTGCGCGCTGAAATGGCGCGAGGCGGGGGAGCGGGAGAGGATTTTTGTGGTCAATCCGGGTCATGCGATTGCCGCGGGACTTCCGGAGTATTTCGAACTTGAAAACGAGGAAATGTATGGAGAGCCGTTTTCGGTGCCCGAGCCGATGGAGACGGTGTTTATCTCCTGGTTTCAGGGGGGGGAGGTGTTTCGCTCCGGGCTGACCTACAGGCGGGGCCGGGGCAATATCTTTTACTTCCAGCCCGGTCACGAAACCTATCCTACCTATTATGACGAGACCATCGGCAAGGTGCTGCGCAATGCCGTCAATTGGGCATTTAACCCTCAAGCGGTGAGCAGCGACCCGTCCGATGCGCCAAATGTGCCGGTGGAAGAAGCGCTTGAAGCCATTGAAGAGCGCGGACCCAAACTGCACAAGAAGGGCGAAAAGGGCCTGCGCTAGTTTTTGGCTTCGGGCATAAAGCAACAAAGGAGAGGGAAAAACATGTGGGATTTCAGATTGGGTCAGGCCATGGGGCTGATGATAAAGACGACGCCGTTCATTCTTTTGCGCATGGCGATTTATTTCGGCATCACGCTGGCGTTTATTGTTGTGACCGGGGCTGGCGCGGGGCTTGGCTGGGGTCTGGGTTCGTTCAGTGCGGAGCCGGGAACCAGCGCCTCGTTTTCCATGTGGGGCGGGATTTTCGGCTTTGGCCTGACCGCCGGGGTGATATTTCTGGCGCGCGAATATTTGCTTTATATGGTCAAGGCGGCCCATATCGCGGTGCTGGTGGAACTGCTTGAGGGCAAGGAAATGCCACAGGGGCGCAGCCAGATTGAACACGGGCAGGCCGTGGTCCGGGAGCGGTTTGCCCAGGCCAATATGCTTTTTGTGCTCGACCGGATTATTCAGGGGGTGTTGCGCGCGGTAACCGGAGCGGCACAGGGGATTGCTTCGCTCGTTCCCATTCCCGGCCTGCAACAGCTCATGGGGCTTGTGCGCTCTTTTTTGAATATTGCTGTGGGCTTTGTCGATGAGGTTATTCTGGCCTACCTTATCCGTAATCGGGCGGAGAACCCCTGGGGATCGGCCCGCGATGCTTTGATTCTCTATGGGCAGAATTATAAAATCATGCTCAGGAATGCGGCCTGGCTGACGATTATCATCTACGGACTGTCGTTCCTGTTGTTCATTTTTCTGCTGGCCCCGGCGGGCGCAATTGCCATTGTGATGCCGGGCAGCTTTGCCGCGTTTGGCATTGTCATTGCGTTGCTTCTGGCCTGGAGCATCAAGGCGGCGCTGCTGGAGCCGTTGGCGATTACCTGCATGATGCAGGTCTATTTCCCGGCCATCGAAGGGCAGACCCCGAACCCCGAATGGGAGCAGCGGCTGAACGATGTCTCATCCAAGTTTCGCGATATGGGTGAAAAAGCCGCCAACTGGGTCGGCGGCAACGCCGGTTCTGCCAAACTATAGATTTAGGATCAGGATAATATGCGTCTTTTAATTCTTGGAACCGGGGGCATGGCCCGTGCCCACGCCGAACAGTTTGGCGCCATCAAGGGTGTTGAACTTACGGCGGCGGTGGACCTCAATGAAAAGCTGCTGGGTGCGTTCTGTACAAAGTACAAGATTGCCGAGCGCTTCACCACTCTTGAAGCGGCCATCGAGTGGGGCCAGTTCGATGCGGTGGCCAACGTCACCCCCGACCATGTGCATTATCCGACCACCATGGCGCTGCTCAAGGCGGGCAAGCATGTGTTCTGTGAAAAGCCGCTGGCAACGGATTATCCCAGGGCGCTGGAAATGACTGAGCTGGCGGAAAAAACGGGGCTGGTGGGCATGGTCAATCTGACCTATCGCAACGTGCCCCATATTCACAAGGTGCGGGAGCTGGTGACAAGCGGCAAAATCGGCGCGGTCAAACATGTGGAGGCCTCTTATCTGCAAAGCTGGCTGGTCTCCAATGCCTGGGGGGAGTGGTCCAAGGAAAGTCAGTGGCTGTGGCGTCTGTCCAAATCCCACGGCTCCAATGGCACGCTGGGGGATATCGGCATTCATATTCTGGATTTCGTGAATTTTGGCGCTGATGTTGAGATGGCCAATATCGACTGCCGGTTGCAGACCTTCCACAAGGCTGAGGGTGACCGGATTGGCGAATACAAACTGGACGCAAACGACAGTTTTGTCATGACGGCAGGCTTTGACAATGGAGCGCTGGGGGTGGTGCATGCGAGCCGCTGGGCCACCGGGCATCTCAACGAATTGAAACTGCGCATTTATGGGGACAAGGGCGGCATAGAATTGACCCACTGGCTGGACGATTCGGAGCTGCGGGTGTGCATGGGCAGGGGTGTTAACAAGGGCACCTGGCGCACGCTGAAGGTGAGACCGGTCAAGACCACCTATGAGCTTTTTGTCAAAGCGGTGCGGTCCGGGCAGACGCTTGAACCCTCGTTCGCCCAGGCGGCAAAGGTGCAAAAGGTGCTCGACCTTTGTGTGGTGGCTGATGCGGACGGGTGCCGGCACGCCATATAAGATCAGCCCTTGGCTTTTTTAAGCAACTCCGGTCCTCATTCAGTGTTGCTAAACTGCAATAGTACCATAAAATTTTTTACCGACACTTAAATAACAAACAAATGCCCAACTGATTGATTTCAGGGATTTTCAAATAAAATTACCACAAAGACTCCATTTTTGAGTCCAATATGAGACAATGTTTTGCAGTTTGTTGTGTCCAGCAGGGCAGTTCCGGTATAGGGCCGGAAACTGGAATCCTGAAACTAAAAAGGACTTAACAATGAAGAAATCTATTCTTATCCCCGGTCTTATAGCGTCGAGCTTTTTGCTTGCAGCATTTTCCGCTCCCGCTTTTGCGCAGAGCCATGAGGGACCGCTGGTTTTTGAAGGAGACTGCGTGGCGGTGATCGAGAAAATCGACCTGGTTCTTGAGACCGGGCAGATTGATGAGACCACGATGCTTGAAGTCAATGATGAAACCCGGGCACAAGTTGTTGAACTGCGTGATCAGGGCGCTCGCGAACAGGAAATGGGCGACCAGGCGGCCTGTACTGCAACGCTGACGCTGGCCCTGCAGATGCTCAACTCGACAGTTGGAAGTTAAAACCTGAAATGTGATGCCCCGGGGGGCAGGGCAGTTTGGGGGGCGGGGTGCATGAAAATGCACTCCGCCACAGTTTTTTGCCGTGTCGGGGCGGCAAGTGAAAGAGTTTCAGGCCAGCGGGATGTCCGCGTTGCCCTTGTGGGCCTGATAGGTTGTCGAAAAATCAGCATAGAGTGCGCTGATACTGGTGATTTTTGCCTCGGCCTCTGTGCGCGAGACCGGCTCGAGTTCAGCCGCCATTTTCACCAGATTGTGCGAGGTCCAGAAGGCGTTTTTTCTGGTGTAGCCTCCAGGGTCCAGGGTGAAAACCTCCTTGAGGATTTTCAGGTCGTGGGGGATGGCAAAACTGTCGCGGGAATCCTCATGGGAAAACAGATAATAAAAATTGTCGTATCCGGCCCAGGTGATGGCGGAAAGGCACAGGGAACAAGGCTCGTGGGTGGCAAGGAAAATACAATCCTCAGGCGCGGGCAGGCTGGAACGGTCACGCTCGTAGAGTTTTTTGATGGCGTGCATCTCCCCGTGCCAGAGGGGATTTTCAATCTCGTTATTTGTTTCGGCGATGACCAGCGAGAGGTCGGACTTGAGCAGGATGGCGGCCCCAAAAATCTTGTTGCCGCGTTTGACCTCGCGCGCAGTCATCGGGGCGATGTCATTTTCAATGACTTCAAGCAGGCGAAAGAGCAGTTTTTCTTTCATTCTCTCACCTCACAGGGTTCGGGCAGGTCGTAGATTTCAAGGTTTTCACCCTCTCCGGCCCGGTCGACAACGAGAAAGTCGGTTTCACGGTCCAGCGGGGTCAGGACCCCGTGCCAGACATTGGCAAAATAGTTCACGCCCTGACCGGGATGGGCCAGAAAGGCGCGGGGCGTGCCCGGCATGCCATGATTGTCGGGGGCAACGATGGCCAGAAATCGGGCCGGTTCAACCGGCATGAAAGCCTGGGAGCCGAAGGGGTGGCGTTCAAGCATTTTCAGGGTCAGGGGCAGGGAATAGGGCTTGCCGCGAAAAATCGAGATAATCGGGCGGGCGTCTTCGCCGGTGGCAACAACCGTTGCCAAATCATGATAGCGGCGGGTGTTGCCCTGGTTTATCAAAAAGCTCTGCACCTCGGGGGAGGCCTGAATGATATCGCCAAACTGCATAAAGGATTGCCGGATCAGGGGCTCAACAAATATGGTTTGCATCGGGGTTAGGCGTCTCAGAGTTTGAGTTTGGGGTGGCGGTTGATGTCTTTATAGAGCAGGTAGCGGAAATTGCCGGGCCCGCCTGCATAACAGGCCTGGGGGCAGAAGGCGCGAAGCCACATGAAATCCCCGGCTTCGACCTCGACCCAATCCCTGTTGAGGCGATAGGCGGCCTTGCCCTCAAGCACGTAAAGCCCGTGCTCCATGACGTGGGTTTCAGTAAAGGGAATAACGGCACCGGGTTTCAGGGTGACAATATTGACGCACATGTCGTGGGCGATGTCGGAGGTATCGACAAAGCGGGTGGTGGCCCAGGTGCCATTGGTGTCGGGCATGGGAGTTGGGGGCACGTCCTGCTCGTTGGTAACGAGGGGGAGCGGGGGGGCAATGCCCTCAACGGCTTCATAGGCCTTGCGCACCCAGTGAAAGCGCACGGGCGCGCCGCCCCGGTTCGTTATGCTCCAGCTGCTGCCGGGGGGGATATAGGCATAGCCACCGGGACACATCTTGTGGGTTTCATCACCCAAGGTCAGTTCAAGTTCGCCCTCAAGGATGAACAACACCCCCTGAGCCTGGGGATCGGGCTCGGGTCTGTCGCTGCCTCCTCCGGGGGCGACTTCCATAAGGTACTGGGAAAAGGTTTCGGCAAAGCCGCTCATGGGGCGGGCCAGCACCCAGGCGCGGGTTTTGTTCCAGTGGGGCAAAAGGCTGGTGACAATATCGGTCATCACGTCTTTGGGGATAACCGCATAGGCCTCCGTGAACACGGCGCGTCCGCTCAAAAGCGTGGACTGGGGCGGCAGGCCCCCTTGGGGGGCGTAATAGGTGCAGTCGGACATTTATTACTCCGGCAGTATCTCTTGCAAACGCAGTTGGGCGATGCGCTCGACCTGGGTGCAGGCGGTGGTGAATTCCTCGGCGCGTTCGTTCTGGATACGAGTTTCAAAGGCTTCAAGAATGGAGGCCTTGGTATTGTCTTTGACGGCAATGATAAAGGGAAAACCAAATTTTACGGTATAGGCCTTGTTCAGTCGCGAGAAGGTTTCGTGTTCCTCTTTACTCAGATGGTCAAGCCCGGCGGAGGCCTGCTCAAGGGTCGAGGCCTTTGTCAGTCGTTTGGCAGAGGCCAGTTTTCCGTCAAGGTCGGGGTGAGCCCTGAGTACATCAAGGCGCTCCTCCTCGCTGGCGGCGCGGAACTGGCTGCGCATGGCGGCAAACAGTCCAGGGGCGGTGTTATTGGCGGGGCCAAGCTCATTGTCCCAGGTGCGTTCAGCCACCCATTCGGAATGTTCAAATATGCCCCCGAACAGGGAGAGGAAATCATCCCGGTCCATTTCGGTGGGGATGAGGGAGGGGGCAATATAGGGACAGGTACGGGCAAAGTGACGGGCGATGTCGATGCGTCGGGCAACCCAGACTTTATCATGAGAGAGCACATATTCGATGAATTTTTTCAGTGCCGCGATGCGCCCCGGCCGACCGGCGAGGCGGCAATGCAGGCCAATGGACATCATCTTTGGGCTGCCCGCTTTGCCCTCGGCATAAAGCGTGTCAAAGGCGTCTTTGAGATAGGTGAAAAACTGGTCGCCGGAATTGAACCCCTGGGGCGTGGCAAAGCGCATATCGTTGCAGTCTAGCGTATAGGGGATAATCAGCTGCGCCCGCCCCCAATGTTCGCGCCAGTGGGGCAGGTCGTCGTCATAGGCGTCCGAGAGATATTCAAAGCCGCCCTCTTCGGTGGCCAGGTCGACAGTGTTCATGGAACAGCGCCCGGTGTACCAGCCAAGGGGGCGGGAACCTGTGACCTGCTCATGGATTTTTATGGCCTTGTGCATGTGGTCACGTTCTTCGTCGGCAGAAAAATCCTTATATTCAATCCATTTCAGACCGTGGCTGGCAATCTCCCAGTCCGCTTCCAGCATGGCTGCGACCTGCTGGGGGGAGCGGGCAAGGGCTGTTGCCACGCCAAACACCGTTACGGGCAGTTTGTTTTGTATGAACAGGGCATGCAGACGCCAGAACCCGGCGCGGGCACCATATTCGTAAATGGATTCCATGTTCCAGTGGCGCTGGTCCGGCCATGGGGACGCCCCAACAATTTCAGAAAGGAAGGCCTCAGAGGCATTGTCGCCATGCAGGATGTTGTTCTCGCCCCCCTCCTCATAGTTGAGAACGAACTGTACTGCGATGTTTGCTTTGCCGGGCCATTTGGGATCCGGGGGGTTCTTCCCAAACCCGTGCATATCTCTTGGATATCTTGGAGGTGTGTTCATGGGGTCATTTATGCGTGGAATTGGAACTTCCCACAACTCAATAATTAAAAAGTGGACCAAATGGTCAAAAATAGTGCAACATCGGGGGTGGGTGCGAACTGCCAAAGCGGCAAAAGACCGGCTAGAATGGAGTGCGACTCAAAAGGGAGGAGGGAAATCATGGGGCATTCAGGGCGCCTGACCACCCATGTGCTGGATACGGCCCATGGCAAGCCGGCTGCGGGCATGAGCATTGAACTGTTTTTTCTTGAGGGCAAGGTTCGTACCCTGCTGGCGAGCACAAGAACCAATGATGACGGACGTTGCGATGCGCCGCTTTTAAGCGGGCAGAGCATGGCGGCAGGGGTCTATGAACTGGTGTTTCAGGTGGGCGGTTATTTTGCTGCGCTGGGGGTTGAAACCACCTCGCCGGCATTTCTTGACAGTGTGCCGGTGCGTTTTGGTATTGGCGACCCCGAGGCCCATTATCACGTGCCGCTGCTGGTTGCGCCGTTTGCCTATTCGACTTATCGGGGCAGTTGAAGCATGACGGGGCCTTTGCGCAAATCCGTCCGGTTCTGGCTCAATGACGAGCTGGTGGAACTGGCTGATTTGCCGCCAACCCGGACATTGCTGGATTTCTTGCGGCTCAACAAACGCCTGACGGGTTCCAAAGAGGGGTGCGCGGAAGGGGATTGCGGGGCGTGTACCGTGCTGGTGGGGCGTCTGGCCGGGGACAGTCTCGTCTATGAAAGCGTGACGGCCTGTATTCGCTTTGTTGCTTCGCTGGATGGTTGCCATGTGGTGAGCATCGAGCATTTGCGGGGTGCTGAGGGGGGCTTGCACCCGGTGCAGCAGGCGCTGGTTGAGCACCATGGCTCCCAGTGCGGGTTCTGCACGCCGGGCATCGTCATGTCGCTTTATGGCTTGTGGATGGCAAACGCCTCCCCTGATGTGGATGACATCGAAGAGGCGCTGCAGGGCAATCTGTGCCGGTGTACGGGTTACAGCCCGATCGTGCGGGCGGCTTTTGCAGCATCAAAAGCAGGGGGGCAGGGCAAGGATGTGCTGGTGGCCGAACGGGCTTCAGTGATTGAGAAGCTGGAGGCGTTGCGGGACGGCAGGCGCGTTGAAATCTGGGGAGATGAGGGCGGCATTATCCTGCCCGCTGATGTGAATGACCTGGCCGAAGTCCTGGCTGAAAAACCCCATGCCACCATCGTTGCGGGGAGTACCGATGTGGGACTTTGGGTCACCAAACAGATGCGCGAAATCTCGCCGGTGGTTTTTGCCGGTCATCTGAAGCAATTGCGCATGATTGTTGAGGGCGAGGATGTCGTGAGCATCGGGGCGGGGGTGACGTATATGGATTTCATGCCGGTGATTGAACGCCATTTCCCCCAATTGGCAGGATTCTGGTCGCGCATTGGCGGCCAACAAGTGCGCAATATGGGCACCATCGGGGGCAATATCGCCAACGGCTCGCCCATCGGCGATACGCCTCCGGCGCTGATTGTACTGGGAGCGGCGATCACCCTGAGGAAAGGGGATAAACGCCGCTTTGTCCGGCTTGAGGATTATTTTATTTCTTACGGCAAACAGGACCGGGAACCGGGGGAATTTATCGAGAGCATCTCCATTCCCTATCCGGGTGAGAAAGAGCATTTTGCTGTTTACAAGGTTTCCAAGCGGCGCGACGAAGATATTTCGGCGCTCAGTGGGGCATTCCGGCTGAGGCTTGGTGAGGACAACAAAGTTGCCGAAATTTCTGTTGTGTTCGGCGGCATGGCGGAAATTCCGAAAAGGGCGGCGGCGGTTGAAAAGGTGCTGCTCGGCAAAGAGTGGAGCGAGGCGAATGTGAGTGCTGCTGTTGCGGCATTTAAGCAGGATTACCAGCCACTGTCCGATGTTCGCGCTTCGGCAGAATATCGTTTGCTGGCTTCGCAAAACCTGCTGCGGAGGTTTTACCTGGAGACCATCGGAGAGGGCTCAGAACTCAAGCGGGGGGCGGCATGAAGGAAGTCACCCATACCTCTGTTGTTCACGATAGCGCTGAAAAGCATGTGCGTGGGTGCGCTACCTATATTGACGATATGGTTGAACCGGCGGGCACCTGTCACGCCTGTCTGGGTCTCTCGCAGCGGGCGCACGCAAAAATCATCTCGCTTGACCTTGAAACGGTGCGTGGTGCACCGGGGGTTATCGCGGTGCTCACGCATAAGGATATTCCGGGGCGTAACGATATTTCCCCCACGGGGCTGAACGATGAGCCGGTATTTGCTGAAAGCGAAGTGCAGTTTTTCGGCCAACCCATGTTTGGTGTGGTGGCAAAAACCCGCGAACAGGCACGGCGCGCGGCATCGTTGGCCAAGGTGGTTTATGAGGATTTGCCAAAGGCGCTCACCATCAGGCAGGCAGAGACGACCGGCAGTGCGCTGGTGACAGCGCCGCTGACCCTGAGGCGCGGTGACGCAAAAAAGGCAATGAAAAAGGCGCAGCATCGTCTTTCCGGCACCATGGAAATCGGCGGGCAGGACCATTTTTATCTGGAGGGGCAAATCGCTTTTGCCATTCCGGGGGAAGACGAGGATGTCACCGTCTATTCCTCCACCCAGCACCCCAGCGAAGTGCAGCACATGGTGGCCCAAGCGCTAAAGGTCCGTTCCAATGCGGTGACAGTGAAAGTCCGGCGCATGGGGGGCGGCTTTGGCGGCAAGGAAACCCAGTCCAACCTGTTCGCGGTGGTCGCGGCGGTGGCGGCGAAAAAGCTCGGACGCGCGGTGAAAATCCGTCCCGACCGCGACGATGACATGGCGGCTACCGGCAAGCGCCACGATTTTGTCGTCGGGTATGAGGTGGGGTTTGACGACGGCGGAAAGATTTCCGCTCTAAGGGGAGATTTTGCCGCCCGCTGCGGGTTTTCCGCCGACCTTAGCGGCCCGGTGACCGACCGGGCGCTGTTCCATGCGGACAATGCCTATTATTATCCGGCGGTGGAGTTGAACTCGCACCCCTTGAGGACCAACACGGTTTCAAACACCGCGTTTCGCGGCTTTGGCGGGCCGCAAGGGGTGTTGGCGGCCGAGAGGATAATCGAAGAGATTGCCTTTGCGCTGGGCAAGGACCCGCTCGAGGTCAGAAAGGCCAATTTTTACGGTACGACAAGCAACAATATCACACCCTATCATCAGGAAGTGAGGGATAACATCATCCACCGGATTGTGGAGGAGCTTGAGGACTCTTCCAAATATCAGAAGCGCCGGGAGGAGATTGTTGCATTTAACAATAGCGGGGGAATTATCCGGCGCGGCATCGCGCTGACCCCGGTGAAATTCGGCATCTCGTTCACTGCCACCTGGTATAATCAGGCCGGGGCGCTGGTGCATATCTATAGCGACGGCTCGGTGCACCTCAATCACGGGGGCACCGAAATGGGGCAGGGGCTGAACATCAAGGTGGCTCAGGTGGTGGCCGATGCATTCGGGCTTGGCCTCTGCGACATAAAGATAACAGCGACAGCCACCGACAAGGTGCCCAACACCTCGGCGACGGCGGCCTCATCAGGCTCGGACCTGAACGGCATGGCGGCGCTGAACGGTGCCAAGCAAATCAAAGAACGGCTGGTGGCCTTCGCGGTTGAAAAATACGGATGCAGCGCAGAGGAGGTGCTGTTTGAGAGCGGCCGGGTGCGGGCGGGCTCAAGGGAATTTACTTTTGCCGATTTCGTCAGGGAGGCTTATCTGGCGCGGGTGCAATTGTCGGCGGCGGGCTTTTACAAGACGCCGGATATTTACTGGGACCGGGAAAAGGGGCAGGGACGGCCATTCTTTTACTACGCCTACGGGGCGGCGGTGAGCGAAGTTTTTATCGACACACTGACCGGCGAATATATGGTGGACCGGGTGGACATCCTGCACGATGTGGGCAAGTCGCTGAACCCAGCTATCGACCTGGGCCAGGTGGAGGGCGGTTTCGTGCAGGGCATGGGCTGGCTGACCACCGAAGAGTTATACTGGAATGAAGAAGGGCGGCTGATGAGCCATGCGCCCTCGACCTATAAAATTCCGCTGGCCTTGGATGTGCCACGGGTTTTCAATGTGGAACTGGCCCAGTGGTCCACCAATCCCGAGCGCACCATAAGGCGCTCCAAGGCGGTGGGGGAGCCGCCGTTGATGCTGGCAGCCTCGGTGGTGGAGGCGCTGTCGATGGCGGTGGCCAGTGTGGCCGGCTACAGGGAATGCCCGCGCCTTGCCAGTCCGGTAACGCCCGAGCGGGTGCTGATGGCGGTCACTCGCCTGCAAGGGGAGCGCGGGCAATGAGTGTTTCCCCTGGGGCGCTGGAGGAATTTTTGGACCGGGATGCGGTGCTGGTGGAAATTACCGGCGCCAGAGGTTCAACGCCAAGGGAGAGCGATGCCTGGATGCTGGTTTGTGCGGAGGGGACGCTTGGCACCATCGGGGGCGGTCAGCTGGAGTTCATTGCCATTGATACGGCCCGCCAGATGCTCAGGGGGGCTGAAAAGACCCGGGTGCTTGACGTGCCGCTGGGTCCGGCAATCGGCCAGTGCTGCGGGGGGCGGGTTGAGTTGTCGCTTTCGCATCTTGATGGGCAAAAAAGTGATGAATTGCTGTTGCGGCACAAGGCGGAGCTGGCATCTTACCCCGCTGTTTACATCATGGGTGCGGGCCATGTGGGCCGGGCGCTGGCACAGGCGCTGGCGCTGTTGCCGGTAAAGGCCACAATTGTGGACAGCCGCGCCGAGGCGCTGGCCGGGCTGCCGGAGAATGTTGAAACACGGCTGAGTGTACTTCCCGAAGCGGAGGTGCGCTCCGCGCCGCGGGGAAGCGCCTTTGTCATTCTGACCCATGACCATGCGGAGGATTTTCTCATCGCGCGGGAAGCGTTGTTGCGCGGGGATTGCTCATATGTGGGCATGATTGGTTCAAAAACCAAACGGGCCACTTTCATTTCGTGGCTGAAAAAACAGACCGGCTCGAGTGTGGCCGCAGACCGGCTTGTCTGCCCGATTGGCCATCACAAGTTGGATGACAAGCGCCCCGAAGTGATTGCGGCACTGGTCGTGGCAGAGATTTTGGTCCAGAATGGGCAGCCGTGCGGAGAAAAAGTCTTGGGTCCTGGCCGGACCGGTGAATTGGTGGGGGAGAACTGATGCAGAATGAAGTGCCGCCGCGCCTCGAAATGACGGGCATCACCAAGCAATTTCCCGGTGTTCTGGCCAATGATGATGTGAGCTTTGCCATCAAGCGGGGGGAAATCCATGCGTTGCTCGGGGAAAACGGGGCCGGAAAATCCACCCTTGTCAAAATGATTTATGGCATCATGCGTCCCGACGCCGGGGAGATGTTCTGGGATGGTGCCCCGCTAAAGGCAAGAAACCCCAAAGAAGCGCGCAGGCTGGGTATTGGCATGGTGTTTCAGCATTTTTCGCTGTTTGAGGCGCTGACCGTTCTTGAAAACATCGCGCTGGGCATGGATGGGGGGCTGTCGAGCCGGGCGCTGGAAGCCCGGGTCCGCGAGGTGCTTAAAGCCTATAAGCTGACCCTTGACCCGCACCGGGTGGTGAGCACCCTCAGCGTTGGCGAGCGCCAGCGCATCGAAATTGTGCGGGCGCTGCTGCTCAATCCCAAACTGCTGATTATGGACGAGCCGACCTCGGTGCTGACCCCGCAGGAGGTCACACAATTGTTCAAGACCCTGCGCCAACTGGCCAGCGAGGGGTGTTCGATTCTTTATATTTCGCACAAGCTCAATGAAATAAAGGAGCTTTGTGACACTGCAACCATCCTCAGAGGCGGGAAGGTGGTGGATGAATGCGACCCGTCAAAAGAGACTTCCAAATCCATGGCCGAAAAAATGATTGGCGGAGATTTGAAGGCGGTGGCCAAAGGGGCGGAGCGTCAGTTCGGCGAGGTGCAACTGGCGGTCAGGGGCCTTAGTCTGGGGCGGGGCCACGATTTTGGCACGGCGCTGAAGGACATCAGCTTTTCTGTGCACTCGGGAGAAATATTTGGTATTGCCGGGGTGGCGGGCAACGGACAAAACGAACTGCTGGCGGCGCTGAGCGGAGAGCAGCACGCCAAAGCGGACGGTGTGATTGAGCTTTGCGGCAAGCCGGTGGGGACTTCCGAGCCAAGCACACGGCGCAAGGCGGGCCTGTGCGCGGTGCCCGAGGAACGTCACGGGCATGCGGCGGTGCCTGATTATTCGCTGGCCAATAATGGTATTCTGACCGCCCGGCACCGGCGCGAACTGGTGCGCTCCGGGCTTATCAAGCACAGTGCCTCGCATGATTTTGCCGACGAAATCATTGCTGAATTCGGGGTGATGGCCACCGGCTCCAAAGCCACGGCGGGCTCGCTCTCGGGGGGTAACCTGCAAAAGTTCATCATGGGGCGGGAAATATTGCAGACACCCGAAGTGCTGGTCATCTCGCAACCCACCTGGGGGGTGGACGCGGGGGCGGCGGCCTTTATCCATCAGGCGCTGGTGGATATGGCTCAGGCGGGTTCGGCAATCGTGATTATCTCGCAGGACCTGGACGAACTGCTGGCGCTCAGCGACACATTGAGTGTTATCAATGAGGGGGTTTTATCCGCGCCCATGGATGTGGAAAATGCCTCAATAGAAGAAATCGGCCTGCTGATGGGCGGGGTGCACGGGGAGACGGCAGATTCTGCAAAGACTTTGCCGACAAAGCCGGAGGCGGAACATGCAGTTCAGGTTTGAAAAACGGGCCGAGCCCAGCCGCATCATGCTTTATGCAACCCCGGTGGCCGCCGTGCTTTTGACCATGGTTCTGGGCGCGATAATTTTCACCATTATCGGCTATGACGGTATCGGGGCGGTACGTGAAATTTTCTTCACCCCACTGACCAACTCCCTGAAATGGCAGGATTTGGCGGTAAAGGCCGCGCCGCTGATTATTATCGGGGTGGGGCTTTCCATCGGCTACAGGGCCAATGTGTGGAATATCGGGGCTGAGGGGCAGTATATCATTGGCGGGCTGGCAGCGACCGGCGTTGCCCTTCTTACCCAGAATATGAGCGGCTGGTGGATTTTGCCGCTGATGGGGATTGCCGGGATAGCGGGCGGGGCTGCCTATGTGGCGGTGCCGGCCTTTTTGCGGGTCAGGCTCAAGGTCAACGAAATTCTGACCACGCTGATGCTGACCTATGTGGCGGTCAACATTCTGAACTATCTGGTGTTTGGCCCCTGGAAAAGCCCGACGAGCTTTGGACAGCCCCAGACCGTGGCGTTTAACGAGAGCCAATCCCTGCCCTATATTATCGAGGGCACCATCGTGCAGGCGGGCGCGCCGATTGCCATCATCGTGGCGCTGGTCGCCTGGTTCGTGATGAGCAGAACGATTTTCGGATTTCAGATAAACACCGTGGGCAGTGCGCCAAAGGCGGCCGCCTATGCGGGATTTTCGGCCAACAAAACCATATTGCTGGCGCTTTTTATCAGCGGGGGGCTGGCCGGGCTTGCCGGAATGCTTGAAGCGGCGGGACCGTTCGGGCGCATGGTGCCCCAATTCCCATCGAACTATGGTTTTACCGCCATCATCGTTGCCTTTCTGGGGCGTCTGCACCCGATAGGGGTGCTGTTCGCCGGAATTGTTCTGGCGATAACCTTCGTGGGCGGAGAAGTGGCGCAGACCACCATTGCGCTGCCCAATGCGGCGGTGGGCATATTTCAGGCGATGATGCTGTTTTTGCTGCTGGCGGGGGATATTCTGATACGCTACCGGGTGGTCCGGGTTGTTGTCGCCAAGGGGAGGGAAGCCACATGAGCACCACCCTGCTGATTGCCATGCTCATCACCATGATAGGTGCCTCCACGCCCATTCTTTTAGCGGCGCTGGGGGAACTGGTGGTGGAAAAAAGCGGCGTGCTCAACCTTGGCATCGAGGGTATGATGCTGACGGGGGCAGTTGTGGGGTTCGCGGTGGCCTATACCACGGGCAGCCCCTGGCTTGGCATTGGCATGGCAGCGCTGGTCGGGGCGGCGGTGTCGATGATATTTGCGTTTCTCACCCTGTCGCTCTCGGCCAATCAGGTGGCGACCGGGCTGGCGCTGACAATATTCGGCACAGGCTTTTCAGCCCTGTTCGGCAGCGAATATACCGGCAAGCCGCTGGAACTTTTCAAATCGGTTTTTCCGGCCGGTTTGGCTGAAGATCCCTATCTGCGCCTGATATTCGGGCATTCGCCACTGGTTTATTTTTCGTTTTTCATGGTTTTTGCCGTCTGGTGGTTTCTGAGCCGGACCCGGGCCGGGCTTATTTTGCGCGCAGTGGGGGAAAACGACATTTCGGCCCATTCCATCGGCTATTCGGTTATCCGCATCCGCTATGGGGCGGTGGCGTTCGGGGGGGCGATGGCGGGTATCGGGGGGGCTTGCTTTCCGCTGCTGCTCACCCCGCAATGGGTTGAAGGGCTGACGGCGGGGCGGGGCTGGATTGCGCTGGCGCTGGTGGTGTTTGCCGCCTGGCGACCGCTCCGATTGTTGGCCGGGGCCTATCTGTTCGGGCTGATTGCCACGGTGGAACTCTATACGCAGGCCGCAGGGGGAGTGTTCCGCATCATCCCCACCGAATTGTGGGCCAGCCTGCCCTATCTGGCAACCATAGGGGTGCTGGTTCTCATCTCGCTTGGGCGCTCAACCAATGCAAATGCACCGGCATGTCTTGGCAAACCGTTTGAGGCAGGGCACTAATAAGAAAATGATTCAACGATAACCACACCAGAAGTCAAACAGGAGAGAAAAAAATGAGCATAATTACACGTCGCACGGCCATCAAGATCGGGGGAGCTGCTGCGGCACTGCCTTTAATCGGTTCCAAGGCCTTTGCCGGGGAAAAAGTGAGGGCGGCCTTTGTTCTCATCGGCACACCGGATGACAATGGCTGGAATTATGGCCATGATCTGGGTCGCCGCGAAATGATCGAGGCGCTGGGCGCGGACAAGGTTGAAACCACGGTCGTCACCAATGTGGCCGAGGGGCCGGACAGCGAGCGGGTGTTCCGCGAACTGGCCCAGCAGGGGCACGATATCATATTCGGAACCAGCTTTGGTTATGGCGATGCCATGCTCAAGGTGGCCAAACAGTTCCCGGATGTGAAGTTCGAGTGGGCAACCGGCTACCAGACCGCCTCCAACCTTTCGATCTATAATGCGCGCTTCCATGAGGGGCGCTCGGTGCTTGGCACCATTGCCGGGGCCATGAGCGAAACCGGAATTGGCGCCTATATCGGCTCGTTCCCCATTCCTGAAGTTGTCATGGGTATCAATGCGTTCCATCTGGCTGCCCGCAAGCAGAACCCCGACTTCATCACCAAGGTGGTTTATGTGAACTCGTGGTTCGACCCGGCCAAGGAAGCCGATGCGGCACGGGCCCTGATCGATCAGGGTGTGGATGTGATTACCCAGCACACTGACGGTCCCGCAGCGCTGCAGGTTGCTGAAGAACGCGGTATTATCGGCGGTTTCGGGCAGGGCGCGGATATGAGCGCGTTTGCACCCAAGGCCCATCTTACTTCCATCATCGACATCTGGAGCCCCTATTATATCAAGGCGGTGAAATCCGTGATTGAGGGCACATGGGCGGAAGGGAGTTCCTGGGAAGGACTGGCTGCCGGTGAAGTGGTCATCGGCCCCTACAATGAAAAAATCCCCGCCGACGTGGTGGCCGCTGCCGAGGCTGTGCGTCTTGGCATTATTGATGGTTCTGTGCATCCGTTTGCCGGTCCGATTACCGACAATGAAGGCACGGTGCGGGTTGAAGCCGGAGACGTGATTGATGATGGCGAGTTCTGGGGCGTTGACTGGTACGCCGCAGGCGTTGAAGCCTAGAGTCGTTTCGTCCTTGACGGAAACACCTGGGGGCCTTGTTTCGCGCGCGACGTTTGCGCTCTGAGCGTTTCGATGAAAACGTGAAACGTTCCAGGGTTTGCGGCTAAAATAAAAGGGGAGGCGGGAAATTACCGCCTCTTTTCCCCTCACCCGCCCTGCGGGCATCCTCTCCCGCAAGGAGAGGGGAAGGGAATGTTTGCGCCGGATGAGGGGGGCAAAAAAGCCAGAGGGGCGGATGATGTCTGACTTTGCAATATTCTGGGAATGGTTTGCCTTTGGCGTGCGCTGGCTGCATGTCATCACCGCCATTGCCTGGATTGGCTCGTCCTTTTATTTCATTGCCCTTGACCTGGGGCTGGTGCACCGGCCCCATCTGCCCAAAGGGGCAACCGGGGAAGAATGGCAGGTTCACGGCGGCGGATTCTATCATATTCAGAAATATATGGTGGCTCCGGCCCAGATGCCCGAGCATCTGATATGGTTCAAGTGGGAAAGTTATGCGACCTGGCTTTCGGGCTTTGCCCTGTTGGCAATCGTTTATTATGTGGGGGCCGACCTCTATCTGATTGATCGCAATGTGCTTGATATTCCGGCCTGGGGCGGGATTGTGCTTTCAATGGCCTCCATCGGGGTGGGCTGGGTGCTCTATGACCTGTTGTGCAGGTCGCCATTGGGCAAGAGCACCACCGGGCTGATGGTGGTTTTGTTCCTCATTCTGGTGGCCATGTCCTGGGGCTATACGCAAATGTTCACCGGGCGGGCGGCAATGCTGCATATGGGAGCCTTTACCGCCACCATCATGACGGCAAACGTGTTTTTCATCATCATTCCCAATCAGAAAATTGTGGTTGCCGACCTTCTGGCGGGCCGTGCACCGGACCCCAAATATGGCGTGATGGCCAAGCAGCGCTCGCTGCATAATAATTACCTGACGCTGCCGGTGATTTTCTTCATGCTCTCGGCCCATTATCCGCTGGCTTTTGCCACAGAATATAACTGGATCATTGCCAGCCTGATATTTCTCATCGGGGTGGTCATAAGGCATTATTTCAACACCAAACATGCGCGAAAGGCTGCGCCCAACTGGACGTGGCTGGCGGCAATCGTGCTGTTCATCCTGATCATCTGGCTGTCGAGCACTCCCAAGCTGCCCGGAGCGGGGACAGGGGAGCTGGTGTCCCGGGCCGCCGAGCCGTTTATGCAATCGGAACAGTTTGTGGCGGTCAGTGATATTGTGCAGGGGCGCTGTGCCATGTGTCACACGGCGGAACCGTTCTGGGAGGGTGTGCCCCAGGCGCCCAAGGACGTGGTGCTGGACACTGAAAGTGCCATCGCCACCTATGCCCGCCAGATTTATATCCAGTCGGGGGTCAGCAACGCCATGCCACCGGGCAATGTGAGTTTCATGGAACCCGAAGAGCGGGCGCTGATTGTGGAGTGGTACAAGTCGAGCATAGCAGAAGCGGGCCGCCTGTTGTGAAGACGAAATTGTTACGGGGCCGGGTACTGGATTTTGTCGCCGAGCCGCAATCCATTGATGACAGTTCGGCCTATCGCTATTTTGAAGATGGAGCGGTTTTGCTTTCCGGGGGAAAGATTGCTGCCTGCGGGGAGTGGAGCGACATCAGAGGGAAAATGCCGGAGGATTGCCCGGTTGCCGACCATCGCCCGCACCTGATATTGCCCGGCCTGATAGACCCCCATATTCATTTTGTGCAGATGCAGGTGGTGGCTTCTTATGCGGCCAATCTGCTTGAGTGGCTCAATACATACACCTTTGTCGAAGAGCAGAAGTTTGCCGACCCTGAACATGGCGCGCGGATTGCTGAGGCGTTTTTTGATACGCTGGTCCGGCACGGCACGACCACTGCCGCTGCCTATTGTTCGGTGCATGGAGCTTCGGCGGAAGCGTTTTTTGCCGAGGCTGAAAAGCGCAACATGGCGATGATCGGGGGCAAGTGCATGATGGACAGGAACTGTCCTGAAGCGCTCAGGGACAGCCCGCAGCAGGGCTATGATGAAACAAAGGCCCTGATTGAAAAATGGCATGGCAGGGGCCGGGCCAATTATGCGATAACGCCGCGCTTTGCCATTACCTCGACCCCGGCGCAGATGGAAATGGTTCAGGCGCTGATTGATGAGTTCCCGGACGCCTATGTGCAGACGCACCTGTCGGAAAACAGCGAGGAAATAGCGTTCACAATGGAGCTTTATCCCGAACATCCCGATTATCTGGGAGTCTATGAGTATTATGGGCTGCTGGGGAACAAAAGCCTGTTCGGGCACGCCATTCACCTGAGCGACAGGGAGGTGGGCATGATGGCGGAAACCGCTTCGGTTGCGGTTTCGTGCCCCACCTCGAACCTGTTTTTGGGCTCGGGCCTGTTTGACCATGACCTGCTCAACAATGCCGGGGTGCCGATTGGTGTTGCCACCGACATTGGCGGGGGCACCAGTTTTTCCATGCTCAAAACAATGGACGAATTTTATAAAATCCAGCAGTTGCACGGGCAGCGGTTTAACCCGCTGATGGCGTTCTACCGAATGACCCTGGGCAATGCCCGGGCGCTGTTGCTTGCGGACAGGATTGGCACGCTTGAGGCGGGAAGCGACGCCGACATTGTGGCGCTGAATGCACAGGCAACGCCGGAAATGGCGCTACGCTACCAGAGCGTCTCGTCTTTGAGTGAGGAGCTGTTCCTGCTGCAGACGTTGGGTGATGACCGGGCGGTGGTGGAGACCTATGTGTCAGGAAAGCCGATGAAAGCCGGGTTGGGGGAATAGCCAATTCTCCATCGCCTTCTGGCGAGCTTGTCGAACCTTTGTGGATTGGAGGGAAAACCTCGTCCTTCGACAGGCTCGGGATGAGGCTTTTGTCTTGTGCGGGCAGGTAACAGAACCCTTCTTCTCTCAGAGGGGCCTTTCGTTTCCCTGCAAGGATAGTGATGTTTCCCCCCACCCCGACCCTCCCCCGCGAAGGGGGGAGGGAGAAGGGGGCGCACGGTTGTCATTGCGAGGAGCATTAGCGACGAAGCAATCCAGAGTCGTGGTGTGCTAACGTAAAAGAGCTGGATTGGTGTTTCTGGATTGCCGCCCTCCCCTCTTATGGCCTCGTATCGGCGGGCTGGTTCGCTCGCAATGAGGGCTCGTTCTTTGTCTTTCAGTTCATTCCCCTCACCCCAACCCACTCCCCGGAGGGGAGAGGGGGCGGGGATCCCCACAGCTTGAGGGAAGAGAGTGCAACCCTTCATCCGGAGGAGGGAGAAGCGGGTGCCTCTTGTAAAACAAGGTAGCTTGAAAAGCGCCACACCCCTCATCCTGAGGAGGCCGAAGGCCGTCTCGAAGGACGAGGGTTTTCGAGTCTTGGTGGTCGTGCCGGCCGAAACGAAAAGCCGGAGTCTTTTGCCTCATTGCCAGCAGGCTGCTTTTATCTGGCAGCGCTTCTACATCCGCCCGTAAAGGCTTTCGGGGCGCTGGTGCTCGTCGATTTTGAAGCGGTGGTTGGCCGGGGGGTGGGCGCGCTGTTCGCATTCCATGCGCGGGCAGATGCGGCACCCCACGCCAATGGGAACAATCCGGGCTGAATTGGCCAGGTCGATGCCGTCGGAATAAATCAGACGTTTGGCCTGGGAAATATGGCAGCCAAGGCCGATGGAGAGGTGACGCTGCTGGGCATTGTGGCGGTGACCACCCTTGGCCAGCGAACGGGCAATGCAGAAATAGGTTTCCCCGTCCGGCATTTGTGAAATCTGGATGTTGATGCGTCCGGGCTGCAAAAAGGCCGAATAGACGTTCCAGCGCGGGCAGGCCCCCGAGTGGCGCGGAATATGAATGCCGGAGAGAGAAAAACGCTTGGAGATATTGCCGGCAATATCGGTGCGTACCAGGTGCAGGGGAATTCCGGTCGCGCCGGGCCTTTGCATTGTGGTCATGCGGTGGCAGACCTGCTCGAAACTGGCGTCAAAGCGCCGGGAAATGCGCTCGATGTCATAGCGATATTCTTCGCAGGCTTTAAGGAAGGGTGCATAAGGCATAATCAGGGCGGCGGCAAAATAGGAGGCCAGCACGTTGCGGGCAAGGGCGGGGGCGTCGCTCCCGGGCAGGGTGCTTTGTTCGATGATGGCTTCAATTTCAGCTCTGGCTGCGTTCAGGCCCAGATGATGGCAGACCGAGAACAGGGTGGTCCGGGGAGGCAGGACATCGGCAACAACAAGCGTGCGGCCATCGTCCTCGATACGCCGGGCGATGCCCCGGGGCAGGGAGGCAAGACGCCATGTCTGCCCGAAAACATTGCCCAGCCAGGTGCGCAAGCCGACCTCGAAACTTTCCGAGGCATTGTCAATATCCTGGCGCACCCGTTCGGCGGCGGCTTCAAGGGCGGGGAAGTGGTTGGCGTTTTCCTGGATAAAATCCGAGATGGCGTCGGTGGCCCGGTGATGGGGCTGGTCGGGTTTTGGATTGGTGCCGGAGGGGGGCGGCGCTGTGCTCAGGTCCCGGTATTTGTCGAACAGGCGCAAAACAGCACGGGCAACCACCGGGTTGGAAAAGGCCAGGTCGCGGATTTCCATGTTGGTCAGGTCACTGTCGGCGAAAATGTCATCGCCAAACAGTTCCATCAGGTCGCCGACCAGCCGGGCATCATCACTTTCGGCCAGTTCACCGGGCTCGATGCCAAAATAACCGGCGAATTTGAACAATAGCGGCACAGTGATTTTACGCCGGTTGTGCTCGATAAGGTTGAGATAGCTGGCCGAGATGGAAAGTGCCTGGGCCAAATCCCCCTGGGTGATCTGACGCTGGCGGCGGAGCCGGCGGATTTTCCCGCCTATTTGCGGCGTTTCACTCGTACCCATTTCGGCTCCTGATTTACAAAATTTACAAATTCTGGATGGTGAATTTTCTATAATTTACAGCGTTTCAAGGCTGATAGTTGATTTATGTTGCATGTTCGGGGTTCTTGTCAAATATTTACAAAATCAGGGCCTGGTCCTGTATCCTGCAAAACCAAAGGAGGGAAAAATGACGCAAGATAATCATCGGCAAACTCAAACCGGCAAAGAGGAGTATGTGACCATCATCGCCCCTTCTCTGAGTGCTGTCATGGGACAATTCCGGGCGCGGGGCCTGGGCGCACAGGGGTTCACCATCACCGGGCCTGCGGCTCGCCACAAGTTCGCCTTTGCCGGGGATCATATGGCGCGCGAGGCCAAAAGGGGGCCGATGTTTGATGGTGTGGCCATGGTTGCGGCCACGTTCAGACGAGTGGTTTCGTCCTGACAGCCCGTTTTCCCGGGGTGAGACAAAACCAGCCCCGGGACTTCAGTTCCCATTTCTATTTTTTTGAGGATGCTCCCGGCAACAAGCGTCGGGGGCGGCCTGACCCTAATCTTTTCTGGAGTAGACCATCATGCTTGAACGTGCCAACCAACCCCCGCGCGACCAACATTTACGCCATGATTTTCCCGCCCCGGAATGGGCGCCGGACCGGTGGAAAACCATAGCGCGCAATTTTACCCCTGATGACGTGGCGCGCCTCAGCGGTTCCCTGCCCATGGAATATACGCTGGCGCAGAATGGTGCCAAGCGATTGTGGGAGCTTTTGCATTCGGAGGATTTTTTACCAACTCTGGGCACGTTCACCGGTAATCAGGCGGTGCAGCAGATAAAAGCAGGTCTTAAAGCGATTTATTTGTCGGGCTGGCAGGTGGCGGCGGACGCCAATTCATCGGGCAACATGTACCCGGACCAGAGCCTTTATCCGGTTGATAGTGTTCCCGCCGTAGTCAGGCGCATCAACAAGGCATTACAGCGGGCCGACCAGATTCAGACCATGGAAAAGCACGATGGAACGGAAACCACGGATTATGATTTTTTTGCGCCGATAATTGCCGATGCGGAAGCAGGGTTCGGGGGTGCGCTGAACGTTTTCGAGTTGATGAAGGCCATGATTGAAGCCGGGGCGGCGGCGGTGCATTTTGAGGACCAACTGGCCTCAGAAAAGAAATGCGGGCATCTGGGGGGCAAGGTGCTGGTACCGACAAGGACTTTTATCAAAACCCTGAATGCGGCCCGGCTGGCCGCCGACGTCATGGGTGTGCCGACCCTGATCATGGCACGCACCGACGCCGAGGCGGCGCGGCTGATTACCTCGGACGTGGACGAATATGATGCGCCCTTCATCACCGGGACACGCACCGAAGAAGGATTTTACCGGCTCAAGGGAGGCTTTGAGTGCGCCATTGCCCGGGGGCTGGCCTATGCCCCTTATGCGGACCTCATCTGGTGCGAAACCTCCACGCCTTCGCTTGAAGATGCGCGACGGTTTGCAGAGGCCATCAAGCGCCAGTACCCGGAACAGATGCTGGCCTATAATTGCTCGCCTTCGTTCAACTGGGCCAAACATATGGGTGAGGCGGAACTGGCCAAATTTCAGCGCGAGCTGGGGGCAATGGGCTATAAATACCAGTTCATCACGCTGGCGGGCTTTCACAACCTGGCTCTGAGCACGTTCAATCTGGCACGCAACTATGCGGCTGAGGGCATGAAAGCCTATAGCGCCCTGCAACAAGCCGAGTTTGAGGCAGAAGCTGACGGGTTCAGTGCCATGCGCCATCAGCGCGAGGTAGGCACATCATATTTTGATGCGGTATCTCTGGCTGTCGGGCAGGGCAAATCATCGACCATTGCCATGGCTGAATCCACCGAGGCGGCACAGTTTTAGCCCTTTTTGTCCTGAATTTGTGGAGTGTCAGCTCCGGGCGCTGGATAAAGCGGTGTAAAAAAGCTAAACGAGCCGGGAATATTTCCCGGCTCGTTTTGTTGAAGGTTGCCTCCATGATGTTTTCCACCCTGTCCAATCTACGCGTTGATGAACGGCTAAGGGATTTTGTCGAAACCGAGGCGCTGCCCGGCACCGGCATTGAAGCCAGGCAGTTCTGGGGCGGGCTGGCGGAACTGGTTGCAGACACAGGGCCGCGCAACCGCCAATTGCTGGCGGTTCGTGAGGAGCTGCAGGGAAAAATCGACGAATGGCACGAAAAAAACGGCCCGGTTGCAGCGGACCCGCAAGGGTATCAGGCGTTTTTGCGCGAGATTGGCTATCTGGTTGACGAGCCGGAGGATTTTGAAATCACTCCGGGGGAGATGGACCCGGAAATCTCGGGCATTTGCGGCCCGCAACTGGTGGTGCCGGTATCCAATGCCCGCTATGCGCTCAATGCTGCCAATGCGCGCTGGGGCTCTTTGTTCGATGCGCTTTATGGAACTGATGCGATTTCACGGGCGGGTGAACTGGCACCGGGAAGTTCGCTCAATCCGAAGCGGCGCGATGAGGTTTTTGTCCGGGCCGCCGCCTATCTTGATGAAGCGTTTCCCCTTGCGGAGGCCTCCCATGGCGACGTGGTGAAATACAGCATCGACCGCATTGAGGGGCAGGCGCAACTCTCCATTGAAACCGGGGATGGCAGGGCGGTGCGGCTGGCCGACAAAAATGCTTTTGCCGGTTATTCTTCGGACGGGGAAAGACTGGGCATTCTGCTGGTGCATAACGGGTTGCACATGGAACTGGTGGTTGACGGCTCCAGCAAAATCGGCTCGGCGCACAGGGCCGGGCTGGCCGACATTGTTGTAGAATCAGCGCTGAGCACCATTCAGGATTGCGAGGACAGTGTCGCGGCGGTTGATGCGAGCGACAAGGTTGGGGTCTATCGCAACTGGCTGGGGCTGATGCGGGGCGACCTCAGGGACAGTTTTGAAAAGGGGGGCAGGCAGGTAAAGCGGGCGCTGAACCCGGACCGCACCTATATGCGCCCGGATGGCTCAGTGCTCACCCTGAAGGGAAGGGCGCTGCTGCTGGTGCGCAATGTGGGCCACCTGATGACGAGCAACATGGTGCTTGACGCTGAGGGGCACGAAGTGGGCGAGGGCATAATCGACGCGGCGCTGACCAGCCTTTGTGCTCTGCATGACCTGAAAAAGAGCGGGGGGGTGCGCAACAGCACAACCGGCTCCATCTATATCGTCAAACCCAAGATGCACGGACCGGACGAGGTGCAGCTGGCGTGCGATATTTTTGCACGTGTTGAAAAGATGCTGGGCCTGCCTGCCAATACGATAAAAATCGGCATCATGGACGAGGAGAGGA
>Ga0256839_1001230_pt1 | contig 31606 bp, 32 predicted proteins | sample 354166metaG_FD_185968 | JGI IMG/M metagenome (GOLD analysis project Ga0256839, IMG submission 185968) | Hydrothermal vent microbial communities from Mid Atlantic Ridge, Atlantic Ocean - 354-166 | ecosystem: Environmental > Aquatic > Marine > Hydrothermal vents | place: Atlantic Ocean: Mid... | reverse complement strand
ATAACGTTGAAGCCCATTTTGATAGTTGTAGTTCCCTCTCTCACCCCGGATTGCTACACTTATTAGAGATAGGTAAAGAGCGCCAAGTAAGTTGTAGTTCCCTCTCTCACCCCGGATTGCTACACTTGGAAAAGGGCATTGGCGGCGAACGCATTGGTTGTAGTTCCCTCTCTCACCCCGGATTGCTACACTTCCCTCGCTTAGACCCCGTATCCCATAAGGGATACGGGGGATTTGCCCATAAAAATTTACTGCTTAAAGCAGCACCAACTGCTGTGCTGTCACCTCTTTTTCCTGTTTTTTGGGTTCTCCTACCAGAAACACCATATTGGCAAATTGCTTCTCACTAATCTGTAGGCAGCGTACAGAACCCGCAGGCGGCAGGCTGAATTTGAGGCGTTGCAGGTGAGTTGTCATATCGTCTGAGCCATTGATGATGCGCCCGTAAACTGACCATTGGATCATGTCGTAACCATCCTGAATCAGAAAGCGCCGGAACAGGGTATAGGCTCGCTTGTCTGCACGAGTGATGGTGGGTAGGTCAAAAAATACCAGTAAGCGCATAAACCGGCGGGTCTCCTTGCTCATGGGTCACTCTCAATCTGGCTTGAAAAGCGGCAGCCTCAATGAAGCCTTATCGTCCAATAGTATTTGGGAGAGGCTGATTACCACCGCTTCTACCGCAGCCAACAGGGTACACCTGCCCGGTTCACCATTGCTCTCTGGCAGGCTGATATCCCGGTGCAGAATGCTAACTAATGTTGCTTTGTGCGGTGGCTTCAGATGCTCTGCATCCTTTTCCGGGAATTGGTGTACAACATAGTGATCCAGCAGTGGGCGGAAGGGTTCAATCAGGTCATCGGCCAGATTGAAGGCATTTTGTTCACTGTGGTGGTGCAACCCCAGTGCGGTAAGGAATCCATAGGCAACCAGACTACGGGCAATGGCTGCACGGATGATGGCATAGCCGTAGTTGAGGGCGGCGTTGTGAAAGCGTGACTGTTTGCGGCTGAAGCCTCTGCCCAGTAGTGCTGGAAAGTAGATCTGGCTCGCTACTCCTTCAGCATTCTCCCGGTCGCCAGAGCGCACTTCTCGGCTGAGTTGCGCCAGTCGGCAGGCGGCTCTCTCCTCTCCATGATAGTGCAGTACAGCGGACTGATTGCTGATTTTTTGTCTGACTATCGTCTGCCAGAGTCGTTTACGCCGGGGTTGACTCATCGCCATCTGTAACCGCATCACCTTCACAGCGCGACTGTGTGGCAGATGCGCCAGCAGCACTCCGTTCGGGTGGTGGGTCTCATCCACTGTGATAACCGCAATCTGGTGTTCGGCACAGGCTGAGAGCAGCACGGCAGTAAGGTTGACCTGCTGATGCTCAATCAGCAGTGCTGCCATATCCTCCAGCGGCACTGTGACTGTTCCATCCTCCTGTTCTACTACCAGTGCCTTGTCCTTGAGCCGCAGGCGTGAAGGGCGGGTGATCATTACACTGCGCCATGCCATGGTGTCTCTCCCTATCCTTTTGCTTTGAGCGGTTTACGTGTCTCCTGATAGACCCGGTGCAGTCGCCCCAGCAGGTCAACGTGGTATTTTTCAACCGACTTGGCCATTTTGATCCCTATGCCTCTTATCAAACCATCCTTGCCTATAGATCGGTTTCGGTCATGTGTCCACAGAGAGATGGCTCCCGTTGCGCGATCCAACCCAGCATAATAGCCCTCTTTGGCTGGTTCATTGGCTTTTACTTTGACACTAACCCAGTCATTGGGATAGAGACTAAACAGGAAATGGTAGCCCTCTCCCATTAACGTCCAGTCACTTTCTGATTTCACTGCAACCACTGCCCGGTTTGGCAGCTCCGCCCTGACCGCATCCGCCACATAGAGGGGTACAGCGTAGAAGCGTTTACCATCGGTAAAGATATCAGCTCGCACCATATCACCATTGTTGGCAATACCCTTGCGCACTGGCAAACCACTTTTTTGGGTGGCAAGCAGTCGCACAGTGCGAATCTGCGGTGACTGCTTACCCGGCGCACTCGGTTTGTAGAGCGGCTCTTTGAAGGCCTTTTTACCATCATTGCCGTGCTCCTTCAGCCGCTGTTCAATAGCGGCAATCAGCTTGCTATTGCGCGGGTCATCGTAGCCGACAATATTGGGCAGATCCTTTAGTTTGAGTTTTTCCAGTGGGGTCTTTACAGCACTTTTACCCTGCTCCATCCACTTGGCAGAGCGGATGGTCTCTTGATGTGCCGCCCCTGTGCCGCGCCGGGTTGGGGCGCGGGAGACTCGCACAGCTGTTGCCTGCTCAGCCATTGTTTGCGGGTAGCTCACTATGGCCATCAGGTTATGCGCTGGATCAGGCGAGAGGCGAGCCTCAAGCTCCTTTCTGAAGTGTGGCCAGGGTAGCGGAAAGCGCTCTTCTATCTGGCGCAACGCCATCAGGTTAATCACCTCCCCAGTTTCTGGGTCAGCGTAGTTGCCACGCATCTGCTTCAGCTCACCCCGGCGGGAGTGGTCGGAGAGCCGCTTGATCATGGCGCGGTTACAGGCGGCAACCACCGCCGCATCAAGGGCATGGTGCAGATCACCATTCTCACGTACTTTGATCAGCCCCCAGCGGGCGCGCAGGTAGCTGGTCAGTTGTCCTGCAACCACTACACAGGCTCTATCCTCTGCATTGTTGAGTTGCAGGTGCTGTTCAATCATCCGTTTGAACTCGCGACAGATGTAGCGGGTGTCGGTCAGATGGCGCTCACGAAACTCGCTGGCAGCCTCTTCACCAAAATCCTTGCGCAACAGGTTGCGCCGTTTTGCCTCCCGATATTTTTTGTTGGCACCAACAAAAGCGGCAAAGCTGCGCCATGCCTCACTCTCACTTGCACCATCGAGGTATTCATAAGGTGTCTGGTTTCCTTTATTGCGGTTTTCAGCAGTAAGTACCAGCACCTTGTTGTTCATGCCGTCATTGAAGCTGCGCGAATAGGGGAGCGCATGGTCAATCTCGGCATAACCCGCCTCGAAGAGTCGTTCAATATCAATCGGCTTTAAGCTGTAGACACACTTGTCATCCTGCTCACGGAAGAGTCTCCACTTGACCAGATCCAGCCCTTTGGGGGTAAAGCGGAAGGTCTGCTCAAACTGCTCAATATCTGCCTGCTTGGTTTTGCGGTAGCTCTCCTGCTCTTTTTCAATCTTGCGGCGTTCATCGAGCGGCTTGCTGAGGTTACGCGCCAACTCAATATGCACCGCTTGGGGCGAACCATATTCACGCACAATGGCATTGAGCAGTTTGCGTGCCTGATTCAAAGCACGGTAGACCACCGGGTTGGATATCTGATCTCTACTGGGGCGCGGCAGATAGCGTAATTTCACCCCTGCTTTTATTTGGCTATGGTGATGATAACCGGCAGCCACTACGGCTTCGTCATAACGCAACCCAGCTTCCATGTGTGGCAAAATCTTGTGCAGCGCCTTAAGCGACAGACGCACAAAGGTGGAGAAGGAGAGTTCCAATGCGGCTTCTACAATGAAGGGTTCTATCCCCTGCTCAAGCAGCCATGCTCGCGCTTCGTTATCCTCTTTGAATACGGTCATGGCATAGGCAAGATCATCCAGCCGTTGCGGGTTCTGGCTGTCTCTTGCCCACTCCAGTTTGAGTCCGTTATCCTCGTAGACCTTTTTCCGCAGGCTGTGATAACCCTTTGCCTCAAACAGGATGCCGTTTTCCGGGTCTTTGCTCTCACCAGCAGCTGGATAACGCAGACCAATGAAACGCTCATGATCTGGCAGAGAGAGGGCTGTGCGCAGCTGCTTATAGGCCAGCTTTGCCCGGCGAAACGGCATCTCAAGCGCTATTGCCCGCTCGGCTTCATTCAGCGCTCTGGTGTGACCAAGACCACTCAGGCGCAGGTTATTGAGCTTGGTTAGCCAGACAAAACGCTCGGCACTGTAGCTTGCTTTGGGCGCACGGTATTCATCCTGCTCAAAAGTGCATCTTCCAATCATCTCTAGCAGTTTGTCACCTGAGAGCGCTGGACGGCGTGCCATCAGCAACTCATAGACGCTCTCTTCAAACGTAGCTGAGGCGTGAGGGTTGCCATATTTTCGCTGACTCTTAAACAACAGAAGCAACTCATTTTCAAGCTCAGCTCTGGCAAAGGTGTGGCTGTAACTGCCCCCTTTGTTGCGCTTGGCTTGTGCAAAGGCTCCATGCCGCGCTGCCAGCTCCCCCACTGTGCGGTAGTCAGACTCATCCAGCAGCCTCTGGTTTTGGGTGACTCCACTGAGCATCTGCCCCGCCTTCTCATCCTCTTTTGCTTCACTCTTGCGGGTAGACTGAAAACCACGATGCTTGATGATGTGATAAATAGTGGCTGCCCACTCCTTATTGCTCAGCTGACGATCCAGCCCCTCAGCACGCAGCAGCCAGGGAGATGTGGTACTGACAAAAGCGGCAGGGTTAGCATCGCCAATCAGACCCTGGCGCTTGAAGCGTTGGCAAAGGCGTTGCAGACGGTGGGTGCGGCGGCGCAGGCGACGGCGGGTAAGTTTGGATTCACGCCGGATCTTATTGAGGGATTCACCCTCTTTGGCTGTTTCAGCCCGGTCAAAGGTTCGGACGTGCAGAGCGATGATCCGCTCGTCATTCAGCAGAGCAGCTCCGACTGAAGCGTTTCCAATATCCAGCCCAAGGGTATAAGGTTTGTTATTCGAATTCATCACTACTTCCCTCCATGTGAGAGAGCGAGTATACTCGAAAATGTGTGGTAATCCGGGGTGAGAGCCGTTACTACAATAAGGTATTATACCGAATCCGACCCGTCCTCTGCCTTGGCATGTCGGGTCTTCCTTGTTTAACCGAAAACCTACACCTTACGATGCACTTCATACACCTCTGACATCTGGGCAATCCGGTTCAGCACACGGCTGAGTTGTGATATGTCCGAGATCTCTACGGTAAACTGCATGCTGGCGGTGTCATTCTTGCGGTTGGAGCGGCAGAGTACGCCGATGATGTCCAGCTTTTCATTGGTAAAGACGGATGAGATTTCACCCAGCAGGCCTTTTCGATCCTGCGCATTGACCTGCACATCCACAGGGTAGGTCGAATCAGTTCTCTGATCGCTCCAGGCTACGTTTATGAGTCGCTCCTGCTGAGGCGCTTCCAGCCGGTTTACCATGGCGCAATCCCGGCGATGCACCGTTACCCCGCGCCCCTGTGTGATATAGCCGATAATGGCGTCATACGGCACTGGTTTGCAGCAGCGGGCAATGTGGGTCATCAGGTCATCCACCCCTTCAACCACGATCTCGCCTCTTGGCTTCTCTTTATGGCGGCTGTGTGGCGGCCTCTTTTTAGCAGGAAGAGGCTGTTTGCGTTCGCCCGTTGCGCTGGCAACCTGAATCGGTGAGATGTCCCCTCTGCCCACTGCGGCCAGAAGGTCTTCTGTTTTTTGCAGGTTAAATTTCGTTGCCAGCCTGTCAAGGTCAGTTTTTTCGACACCCAGCCGGTTAAATTCCCGATCCAGGTTGCTGCGCCCCATCTGCACATGCTGCTCAAAATCCTGGTGCCGAAACCACTGTCTTACGCGGTTACGAGCGCGTGCTGTTTTGATGTAACCGTGGTGTGGACTGAGCCAGTCCCGGCTGGGGCCGCCCTCACGTGCGGTAATGATCTCTACTGTGTGTCCGCTCTCCAGTTGATGGGTGAGCGGGACGATATGGCCATCGACCTTGGCACCACGGCAGCGGTGCCCCACATCCGAGTGGATCGCATAGGCAAAATCAACCGGGGTGGAACCTTTCGGCAGCTCTATCACCTTACCCTGCGGGGTCAGCACATAGGTCTGTACCGGCTCAAATTCAGCTTTAAAGCGGTCGAAGAAGTCTTCTGCCCCGCTCTCTTCATCTTTTAGTTCAAGCCAGTTGCGCATCATGATAATACGCCGCTCAAACTCGCAATCCTGCTTTTTACCCTCTTTATAGGCCCAGTGTGCGGCTACGCCCAGCTCTGAATGCTGGTGCATCTCATGGGTGCGGATCTGTACCTCCATGTTTTTACCGCCCGGCCCTACCACGGCGGTATGCAGTGACTGGTACATGTTGGCCTTGGGGGTTGCAATGTAATCATCAAACTCGCCCGGGATGTGTCGCCACAGGCCGTGGACTATGCCCAGCACGGCATAACAGTCGGCGATGGAGTCCACCAGCACGCGCACCGCTCGCAGGTCAAAGATCTGATCAATGTCGACCGCCTTGCGCTGCATTTTTCGCCAGATGCTGTTGATATGCTTGGGGCGGCCAAAGATCTCTGCCTTGACCCCGTGCTCATGAAATTTTGCCTGTAGCATCTTGATGACATCGGCGATAAATCGCTCCCGCTCATCTCTGCGCCCATCCAGCTGGCTCGCTACCTCCTGGTAGACCTCTGGCTCCAGGTAGCGTAGCGCAAGATCCTCCATCTCCCACTTGATCTGCCAGACCCCCAGGCGGTTGGCCAAGGGCGCATAGATTTCGCGCACTTCCAGTGCCACCCTTTGTCGCACTTCATCCGGAAAGTTCTTTACGCTGCGCAGCCCATGCAGGCACTCTGCCAGCACGATCAGCACCACCCGCACATCATCGGCAATGCTCAACAGCATGCGCCGCAGGTTCTCTGCATGCTGGCTGTCTGCCCCCTGGGTGAGGTTCTGCTGAATGCCTGCCACCAGCCCGATGCGCGCCATATCCTCGACCATCCCTGCCACGCCTTTGCCGAAACGTTCGCGCAGCAGCTCTACATCGACGGCTTCAGCATTCAGCAGATCATGCAGCAGCGCTGCGGCGATGGTTTCATGATCCATCCCCAGCCCGGCCAGGATGTCTGCCACGGAGAGCAGGCAGCGTACCGTGCACTCACCCGATGGCTGGGTGCTGCCCTGGTGGCTATGGAACATCAGCTTGCAGGCATCACGCAGCAACGCCTGCTCGCTTGTGCTGAAACGCTGGCTGACGGAGTCCACCCAGACCGCTATGGCCTGCTCATCCAGCTGCTTCTCCGCAGGGAGATTTGAAACGACACTAACCATTCGCCAGCCCGTTCATTGGTGGTGTAAGGGTATTAAAGCCGACGTCAATCCAGCAGATGGCTTACCAGCCCATCGACCAGCTTTGGCTCAAACCAGGTGGATTTTGGGGGCATGATCTCATTCGCATCTGCCACCGCTATCAGGTCATCCATGGTGACGGGGAACAGTGCAAATGCCACAGCCATCTCGCCCCGGTCTACCGGCCCTTCCAGGCCTGATCGGCCACGGATGCCACCCACAAAATCGATGCGATCATCCCGCCGTAGATCTTTAATCCCCAGGATGGGGTCAAGCAGGTTGTCGGTCAGCAGGCTGGCATCCAGCTTTGCCACCGGGTCGGCTGTGGGGATGCGATTTGGATGGAGTTCCAGACGATACCAGCGCCCCTTCAGGTACATGCCAAACTCGCCGCTGCAGGCGGGGCGGTAGGGGTGGGGGCTGGGGGTTACCTGAAAGGCCTCTTCGAGTTTTTCAAGGAACGCCTGCTGGGTCAGGCCATTGAGATCCTTCACTACGCGGTTGTAATCAAAGATATGCAAGTCGCAATGGGGAAACATCACGCTCAGAAAGTAGTTGTAGGGTTCGTCGCCCGTGTGATTGGGGCTGGCTGCTTTACGCTGGGCTGCCACTCTTGAGGCCGCAGCAGCACGGTGGTGGCCATCAGCCACATAGAGCGAAGGCATGGCATCCACGATGCGGGTAATGGTATCGCAGGTATCCTGGTCTATGATTAGCCAGAGCTGGTGCATCACATTGCCTTCCGCAACGGCATTGACATCTGGTGGTGCCTCTGCGGCTCTGGCCAGAATGGTATCCAGTGCCTTGTCAGCGCTGTAGGCCAGAAGTACCGGCCCGGTCTGGGCATTGATCGCATCTATCTGACGCACCCGGTCATCCTCTTTTTCAGGACGGGTGAGTTCATGCCGTTTGATGCGGCCAGTGTCATACTCCTCCACTGAGGCCACGGCTACCAGGCCGGTCTGCACATGGGTATCCACCCAGATGCGATAGACATAGTAGATGGGGTACGGGTCTGGAGAGATGATGCCATCGCTTTGCAGTGAGGCCAGCATCTCGGCCGCTTTGGCATAGACCTCTGGGGCGTATTGATCGACATCGTCCGGCAGGTCGATCTCAGGCCGGGAGAGATGCAGGAAGCTCCAGGGGCGCCCTATTACTTTCTGTTTCGCCTCTTCCCTGCTTAGCACATCATAGGGTGGTGCCATCACATCTTCGGCGCGCTCACGGGCGGGGCGCAAGCCGGTAAAGGGTTTAATCAAAGACATAGTCATCTCTCTTTTGTTACCAGAATTCAGGTTTGGCGCATTGTTTCAAAGCAGCTGTGGTAGTGCAAATTTCAGAATATAGGCTAGCGCCTAAATCCTGCAAGCGCTCGCACTCACATAGCACAAGCTATTGATCCGTATAGCGATATGAAACTTTTCGGCCATCACAATAAGGATGACACTCAAAGTTGTCATTCACTCTACGAATCAATATCTTACACTCTGCAAGCACGATCACTTGCAGGATTTAGGTGGTAACTTACCGCCAGCACATAGTAGATGGCCTTGCCTGCCGGTATAGGCACGACCACCTCATCATCGACACCCTTCTTTAGCAGCGCCTTGGCCATCGGGGAGTCCATACTGATAAAGCCTTTTTCAAAGTCGAACTCATCCGGGCCGACAATGCGGTAGATCACCTCGCTGCCCGACTCATCCTCCAGCCGGATCCAGGCACCAAAGAAGATGCGGGAGGGATCACTGGGAGGCTCCATCACCACCTTTAGATCAGGCAGCCGTTTTTGCAGATAGCGGATGCGCCGGTCGATTCCACCCAGCTCTTTCTTGCGGTAGATATACTCTGCATTCTCAGAGCGATCACCCTCTGCGGCGGCCGCAGCCAGTGCTTTGGTCACCTCGGCACGGCGTACCCACAGTGCCTTCGACTCGGCCTGAAGACGTGCATAGCCTTCCGCTGTGATGTATGGCGAGGAGCGTGGCTGTGGCGGACGGTATCGACCCATGGCAGGCAATGCGCGTTGAGAAGATCTTCTATGCGTTCTGCACCGATGCAGTGGTTGTGGTCTACTGTTTCTCGTCAATCCAGGCCAGCGTTACCGCCTCCAGGATGCGTTCGCCGCAGTGTGCAGGGTCATCATCAAATTCATCCAGCGCCAGGATCATGTTGCGAAGATCCACAAAATTAAGATGACTGGGGTCGGCATCAGGATGGGCTTCATCCAGGGCAATGGCAAGATCCAGTGAATCGGTCCACTTAAGGCTCATAACGCGGCTCCTAATGGTTTTCGGCCACCATGTTGATGGTGTATTTAGGGATCTCTACCACTAGATCCTCATCACCCACGATGGCCTGGCAGCTCAGGCGGGATTCCGGCTCCAGCCCCCACGCCTTGTCCAGCATGTCATCTTCAAATTCATCCGACTCTTCCAGCGAGTCAAACCCTTCACGGATGATGACATGGCAGGTGGTACAGGCGCAGGACATCTCGCAGGCATGCTCAATCTCGATGTCGTTCTCCAGCGCAGCCTCACAGATGCTGACGCCGGGTTTTGCTTCGATCACCGCCCCTTCCGGGCAGAGCTCTTCATGTGGCAAGAATATGATTTTAGTCATTGAAGTCATCCACCTTTTGTCCCGCCATTGCTTTGTGAATATTGGCATTCATGCGTCGTTCAACATAGAACTCGCAGCTCTTTTCAAGTGCCTCGACCGCCTGCTTGATCGCCTCATGATCATCCGATTCACTGAGCACAACGAGCTGCTGAAATGCCTTTTTTATAGGCGCTTGCTCCTCTTTCGTCAACAGCTGCTCACCGTCGGCAGCCAGTGCCGAGGCCAGCGCCTCGATAACACGTTTGGCCTCTACCTGCTGTTCACGCAGGCGGCGTGCATCCATATCCTCCTGCGCATGCGCCATGGAGGCGCGCAGCATATCTTCAATTTCAGTGTCGGTCAGGCCGTAAGAGGGCTTCACCTCGACACTGGCCTCGACCCCGCTGCTCTGCTCCCTGGCTGTGACATGCAGCAGGCCATCCGCATCCACCTCGAAGGTGACCAGGATGTGGGCTGCGCCAGCCACCATGGGAGGGATGCCGCGCAGTTCGAAGCGAGCCAGTGAGCGGCAGTCGGAGACCAGTTCGCGCTCACCCTGCAACACATGGACGGCCATGGCGGTCTGGCCATCTTTGAAGGTGGTAAACTCCTGGGCGCGGGCTACCGGGATGGTGGTGTTGCGCGGGATGATCTTCTCGACCAGCCCACCCATGGTCTCGATACCCAGGGAGAGCGGGTTGACATCCAGCAGCAGCATCTCATCTTCGGGTTTGTTGCCCACCAGAATATCGGCCTGGATTGCAGCACCCACGGCAACGACCTTATCTGGATCAATATCCACCAGCGGTGGGGCACCAAAGAATTCGCCCACCATCTCGCGTACCCGCAGCATGCGTGTCGAACCACCCACCATGACCACATCTTCGATCTCATCGACGCTCAGGCCTGCATCGCGCAGGGCGCGGCGACAGGGTGCCAGGGTCTTGCGGATCAGCGGCTCGACCAGTTGGTTGAAGGTGGCGCGATCCAGCTCACCCTGCCAGCGATTGCCATCCTCAAGCTCAATATCCAGCCGGGTGCTCTCGGCATCGGTCAGTGCCTCTTTGGCTGCGCAGGCATCTCGCATCAGCCGCCGCAGCATGGCGTGGCCAGCATCATCCTCAATGCCTGCCTGCTGCATGATCCAGTTCGCTATCAGGCGGTCAAAATCATCACCGCCCAGCGCGGAGTCTCCCCCGGTGGAGAGCACCTCGAATACCCCTTGGTTCAGCCGCAGGATGGAGATATCAAAGGTGCCACCACCCAGGTCATAGATGGCGTGTACCCCATCCTGACTGCGATCCAGCCCATAGGCTACTGCCGCTGCGGTTGGCTCATTGAGCAGCCGCAATACGTTCAGCCCCGCCAGCTTGGCGGCATCCTTGGTCGCCTGGCGCTGGGCATCATCGAAATAGGCGGGAACGGTGATGACGACGCCATTCAGTTCACCGCCCAGGCTGGCCTCTGCACGCGCAGCCAGTACCTTTAGAATCTCGGCCGAGACCTCGATCGGGCTGACATCACCGCCCGCAGTGTGGATGCGGGGGACTGCGGAGTCCTGCTGCTGAAATTCATAAGGCAGCCGGTCGCCCAGGGTTTTTATATCGTCAACGCTGCGCCCCATCAGGCGCTTTACGGATGCAATGGTGTTGAGCGGGTCGGTTGTGGCGGCCTGGAGCGCCTCGTGGCCGACCTGAATCTGCCCTTGCTGATAACGCACAACAGAGGGTAGCAGGTGGTGACCCTGCTCATCCGGCAGTGTCTCTGCCTGTCCGCTTCGTACTGTGGCAACCAGTGAGTTGGTGGTGCCCAGGTCTATGCCTGCCGCCAGTTTATGCTGGTGTGGCGCAAGTGATTGACCGGGTTCGGAGAGTTGTATAAATGCCATAGGTTCCATCAGCCATTGTAAAGAAGGCCTGCTGCAAACCCGGATTTATATTGAGCCGATGGATCTGCATGCAGGATTTGGGTTTACTTACAGCGCCTCGTCAAGCTCCTCTTCAAGCGCTTCAACCTGGGCGCTGAGTCTGTAGAGAAACTGCAGTTTGCTCACGCCCTCTTTGACCTGCTCCAGGGCTTGTGGTGTATCGGCCTCAAACTGTACGCTGATCTCCCGCAGCAGGCTCTGAATGTGGCTCTGGATGCGATTCATCAGATTGGCTATCGCATCATAGGGGTCTGACTGCTGTTTGATCCCCGCCAGCTCTTCACGCAGCTCCATCTGCTCCATCAGGAAGCTGCCATCTGTGATGCTGTCACCACCTGCACTCATATCAACGCCTTTCAGCTCCAGCAGGTATTGCGCCCGCAGCAGCGGCTTTTTCAGTGTATTCAGCGCATCGTTGAGGTGTGTCGCGGCCTGCATGGAGAGTCGTTTCTCCTGCTCGGTCGCACTGGCGTATCGGTCTGGATGGACAGCGCGTTGCAGATCTCTGTAGCGATCAGCAAGCCTGGCGCCATCCACGTCAAACCCAATGGGAAGGCCAAACAACTCAAAGTAACTCTTCGAGAAATCCAACATAATCTATTCAGCTATCGGAGTTAAAACGAAACGACTGGAGAGTACCAGTCCGCGTCACTCACCGCAGTGATACTGCTGCCACAGAAAACCCTCAGACAGAGAAGCTCTCGCCGCAGCCACACGACTCCTTGGTGTTGGGGTTGTTGAACTTGAAACCTTCACTCAACCCCTCTTTCACAAAATCCAGCTCGGTGCCATCAAGATAGAGCAGGCTTTTTGCATCAATCAACACCTTGATGCCTTTATCTTCAAAAATGGTGTCATCTTCACCCACCTCATCAACGAACTCCAGCACATAAGCCATGCCTGAACAGCCAGAGGTGCGTACGCCCAGGCGGACACCAATCCCTTTGCCCCGGTTGGCCATGAACTTGTTGACGCGGGCGGCTGCCGCTTCAGTCAGTGTAATGGCCATGGCTATTTCCTGGCCTGCTTTGCGGTGTAGTCACTGATGGCGGCCTTGATGGCATCCTCTGCCAGCACCGAGCAGTGGATCTTTACCGGCGGCAACGCCAGCTCTTCTGCCAGATCGACATTTTTAATCTGGGTTGCCTCTTCCAGTGTTTTACCCTTTACCCACTCGGTCAGCAGGCTGCTGGAGGCGATTGCTGAGCCACAGCCGTAGGTCTTGAATTTGGCATCTTCAATAACACCCTCATCGTTGACCTTGATCTGCAGGCGCATCACATCACCGCAGGCCGGCGCACCCACCATGCCGGTGCCTACGTCGCTATCCTCTTTATCGAGAGCACCGACATTGCGCGGGTTTTCATAATGATCCAGGACTTTTTCACTGTATGCCATGATTCAAACTCCTGTGCCCGTTGGGTCAAAACCACTCCAACCATGATGAGCACCTGTATTAAATATTAGATAATCGTTCAAGCCATGAGTTCCCGATTTCAGGTTCAGGGGGACTCAATGGCAAAATATTTAGTGCGCGGCCCAGTCGATCTCTTTGAGGTCGATGCCATCTTTGTACATCTCCCACAGCAGTGAGAGTTCACGCAGCCGGGCAACCTGCTCCTGTAGTTCTGCAATCACTTTATCGATCTCTTCATCCGTTGTGAAGCGACCAATACTGAAGCGGATAGAGCTGTGCGCCAGCTCATCTTCTCGACCAATGGCTCTTAGCACATAGCTGGGTTCCAGACTGGCTGAGGTGCAGGCTGAGCCAGAGGAGACTGCCATGCTTTTCAGCGACATAACCAGCGATTCACCTTCAACATAGTTGAAGCTGACATTGAGGTTGCCGGCCACCCGATGCTCCAGATCGCCATTGAGATAGACCTCCTCCATCCCTTTGATTCCGTCCCACAAGCGGTTGCGCATCGCCATGATGCGGATGTTTTCTTCCTTCATCTCTTCGTTGGCAATACGGAATGCCTCGCCCATACCGACAATCTGGTGCGTGGCCAGGGTGCCTGAGCGCATGCCACGCTCATGTCCACCACCATGCATCTGGGCCTCTATGCGCACACGCGGCTTGCGCCTCACATAGAGGGCACCGATCCCTTTGGGGCCATAAATCTTGTGTGCAGAGAGGGACATCAGATCCACCTTCAGCTCGGCCAGATCAATGGGGATCTTGCCGGCACTCTGTGCCGCATCGACATGAAACAGGATCTTGCGTGAGCGGGTCATTTCACCTATCGCTGCAATGTCCTGAATCACGCCAATCTCATTATTGACATGCATGATAGAGACCAGGATGGTCTCATCCCGTATCGCACCCTCCAGCTTGTCGAGATCAATCAGGCCATTGGGTTCAGGACTCAGGTAGGTTACCTCGAAGCCTTCGCGTTCGAGCTGCCGGCAGCTGTCCAGCACCGCTTTATGCTCGGTCTTGCAGGTGATGATGTGTTTGCCTTTTTTCTTGTAAAAATGGGCAACACCTTTCAGCGCAAGGTTGTCAGACTCTGTTGCGCCAGAGGTCCAGACAATCTCACGCGGATCTGCATTGATAAGATCCGCCACATCACGGCGCGCCTTATCTACTGCCTCTTCTGCTTTCCATCCATAGTAGTGTGATCGGGACGCGGGGTTTCCAAAATCACCATCCGGAGTCAGATACCGACACATTGTCTCAGCAACGCGCGGGTCTACCGGTGTCGTCGCCGAATAGTCCATATAAATGGGTGGCTTCATCTATTTATTGCTCCACTAATTCTAATTTCTATATCTTGCCCGGGCTTGTTGCGTTACGGCTCAGTTAGCTGCCCTGGGGGTTGGTGGCAGATCTACTGCCAGGTTCGTATTGCAGACCCCATCCTGGCGCTGAGATACCTTTTGTACGCCCTGGGTGGCCATCAAACTTTGCAGGCTTACCTCCTCCAGATAATCATAGATGCGATTGCTCAGATCTTCCCAGAGATTATGGGTCAGACAGACCTCATTGTTCTGACAGTTGTGAGCTCCGTTGCAGCGGGTGGTATCAACGCTCTCATCGACCGCGGTAATGATCTCTGCGATGGATATCTTGTCTGTCGTACGCGCCGGGCTATAACCACCACCAGGGCCACGCACACTATAAACCAACCCTTTTTTACGCATCCGGGAGAACAGCTGTTCTAAATAGGAGAGGGATATACCTTGGCGCTCAGCAATATCTGCCAGTGTAATGGGCCCTTTTTGATGATGCAGCGCCAAATCCAGCATGGCCGTTACCGCATAGCGCCCTTTCGTTGTCAGTCTCATACTTCAGTGCCTCAAATGTTGCTATTACTGTCTTGTAGTTACTGCGTACTTAGGAACGATCACGAAATAACTTCGACATTCTGACTTGCTCATTTGTCCCTGCTCGAACGATCTCAATCGTTGCGTAGCACACTATGCGCCTCTTGAGATCGCCCAATCAGAGACAAATGCTCGGCGCCATAATGTTGAAGTTATTCCATGCACGTTCCTTACACATTAACGCGTCCGCTTATCACCATCGGCCAGTGGAGTTTCTGTCAGCTCTTCTGCCTCTGAAACAATCTCGCAGCACTCCATCTCTGGCATCTTTGTCTGGGTATTCTCCATGCCCATATCCTGTAACCTCTCTGACAGCATCTCCATCCGACTGTCTATCAGGTGCATATGATCCAGCATATGGTTGATCGCATGTGCAACCGGATCCGGCATATCCTGTGATGTGCCATAGGCATCAAACCCCATCTTTTTGGCTATCGCCTCGCGCTCTGGTGATGCGGTTGCACGCTGGCCAACCAGATGCCCTGGAACGCCAATGACCGTGGCATTTTCTGGCACCGGCTTCACCACGACTGCATTTGACCCAATCCGCGCACCATTGCCCAGGTGGATGGGACCCAGCACCTTGGCCCCAGCACCGACGACTACATTATTGCCAAGCGTGGGATGGCGCTTGCCTGCATCCCAGCTGGTGCCACCAAGCGTTACACCGTGGTAAAGCGTGCAGTCATCACCGATCTCAGCCGTCTCGCCAATCACAACGCCCATGCCATGATCAATAAAAAAGCGCCGCCCAATGGTTGCCCCCGGATGGATCTCTATGCCGGTAACCCAGCGCGCAATATTGGATAGCACCCGCGCCACCCAGCACAGCTTGTGCGTCCATAGCCAGTGTGAGAGCCGATGAAACAGCACTGCATGGATTCCAGGGTAGGTCGTTATGACCTCAAACACATTACGCGCTGCTGGATCACGCTTAAAAACACAACCAACATCTTCTCTGATTCGAGAGAACATTACTTCATTTGCCTGCACTGCCCAATAATTTCCGACTATTTTACTCGATAATTATCAAATGTGCGCGATTAATTTCCTACAAACCCACAGGTTATTTTTACACCTTTGATTTTATTGGATAAATTATTTGCCACTACTTTTAAATCTCTATATACAGCCAGCATGATTTTTAAATCGGCAGGCTGATAGCTGTTGATTTATGATTATTCGCAATATTATTTTTGAGATTTGCAGCCCTGCGCTGCACTTAAAATCCCACGAAGTATATTGAGTTCATCACTGTCTGGCTGGGCCCGGTTGAACAGACGCCGCAGCCTTCGCAAAAGCTTGGTGGATTGGCGTGGATCTGAGAAGTGAATATCCCGCATCGTCTGTTGCAGATGCTGAATAAACCCCTCCATCTCATCTGCTGTGGCGACCTGCCGGTCACGCTTCACAGCCGGGAAAGAGGAGCCTTCCAGTGCTGTCATGCGCAGCTCATAGGCCAGCACCTGCACCGCCATGGAGAGATTCAGCGAGCTGTACTCTTCATTGGCCGGGATGTGCACCAGATACTGGCAGCGATCCATCTCTGCGTTACTTAACCCGGAGCTTTCACGGCCAAACAGGAGTGCCACAGGGCCTTGTTCAGCCTCGCGTAACAGCTGCGCGGCACACTCCCGCGGAGCAAACTGGGGCCACTCTACGCGACGCAACCTGGCACTTGCACCGACCACCAGGCAGCACCCATCCAGCGCCTCATCCAGCGTGTCGCAGACCTTGGCATCGTGCAGCAGGTCATCCGCACCCGAGGCGCGTGCCGTTGCTTCCGCACAGGGAAACAGCTTGGGCTGCACCAGATAGAGCTGTTGCAGGCACATATTTTTCATCGCTCGGGCTACTGCACCAATATTTCCAGGGTGAGTGGTGCCCACCAGCACGATGCGAATATTGCGTAAGCCCATAATTATCCTAGATTCCGCAGTTGACCGCTTTTAGGATATGCCAACATGTTGATACTCATAATGTTTTTCGCCTTTATCCAACTCACCTTCTGGGTGAATAACGCTACAGAGCGGATTGTACATTTGTGGTAATAGATGGCGGCGTTGCAACTCCTTGGAATAGCAAAACTATTCCGCGTCGTTGCGCCTTGCCCTCTACCACCACAAACGCACACTCCACCCTGTCCAACTACAGATTCTAGGATTATCGAAAACAAGATGGATAAAAAGCCGCAGGGTACGCAGAGCTTGCAGCCGGGTCAATTGAAAATCCGCTTTATCCTGAGAACCGCTTGCTGTATCTTTGCCGCCCATGCACAGACACCCAATGATCAATATAGCCGTTCGAGCAGCCCGTAGCGCCGCCACCATTCTACTGCGTAATTTTGATCGGGTTGACTCCCTTGAGGTTACCTCCAAAGGGCTGAACGACTTTGTCAGCGAGGTAGACCGCTCGGCCGAGCAGGCCATTATCCAGGTACTGAAGAGATCGTACCCGGATCATGCCATTCTGGCAGAAGAGAGCGGTGCCCAACCCGGGAATGAGTATCAGTGGGTCATCGACCCGCTCGACGGAACCACAAACTACCTCCACGGCTCGCCCCACTTCTCTGTATCCATTGCACTGAGATACCGTGGTGAGCTGGAGCATGGCGTCATCTATGACCCGCTCCGCGAAGAGATGTTTACGGCAAGCCGGGGCAGTGGCGCCTATCTGAATGACCACCGCATTCGCGTCACGGCACGGCCTGGGCTAAAAGGTGCCTTGCTTGGTACCGGCTTCCCATTCCGCGACCAGCGCCAGATGGATGCCTACCTGGGCATGTTTAAAGATCTGTCAAAAGAGACAGCGGGAATTCGCCGCCCAGGCTCTGCCGCACTCGACTTTGCCTATGTTGCAGCGGGCCGGCTGGATGGCTTCTGGGAGCTGGGACTGGCAGAGTGGGATTTTGCTGCCGGGGCACTTCTTGTGCGTGAGGCCGGTGGCACAGTCACTGATCTGGCCGGTGGCAGCCGACACTTTGAGAGTGGCAACACCATTGCCGGCGGCCTTAAAACGCATGCTGCCATCACCAGCGCAATCCGCCCACATCTTAACGAAAAGCTGAAATTCTAACGCTCAGGAACAGCCTTCCCTTTATTTTTACCGACTATTACCGCTAAGTTCAGAGAGGGATCTGGAGCCGTTTGGCTTTGATCCAATTAACCCTGAACCGGCGGTGATGGCATGGCTAACAACAGAACAGACACTAAAGATTTCAGTAACCGCGCGTTAGAGATGATCATGCGCGATGTGCTCGGCAGTATGGAAGAGTGCCTGCTCGAAACCGCTTACAGGAATTCAAAAGAGGCCGGTTTTGAGATCATTGAGATCTCTCCAGCGAAAAAGTCAGCCACCATAAAAGCAACCAACGGCCAGCGCGCAGAGGTGCTCCACTTCCCTTCAAAAACCCGAGCCTGCGGTTAATTGTTATCAGGGACGGGCATCTACGTCAGCACCCTCTTTCTTTACCGGCATCATATCCGCTTTGCTGATACCCAGCGCCAGGACTGCCGCGCTGGCCACGTAGATAGATGAGTAGGTTCCCACCACCACACCAATGATCAGCGCCAGGGCAAAGCCGTGAATAATCTCTCCACCCAATACAAACAGGGCACATAGCACCAACAGGGTGGTGACCGAGGTCATGATGGTGCGTGAGAAGGTCTGATTCAACGAGGCATTGATGATCTCAGCAGGAGTGCCCTTTCGCATCTTGCGGAAATTTTCACGAATGCGGTCATAGACCACGATGGTATCGTTCAGAGAGTAACCAATCACCGCCAGCACGGCCGCCAGCACCGGCAGATCAAATTCAATCTGAAACAGCGAGAAGATACCGATAGTGATCAGCACATCATGCACCAGTGCAATGATGGAGCCCGCAGCAAATCGGTACTCAAAACGCACTGCCACATAGATCAGGATACCGATCAGGGCGTAGAGCATGGCAAGGCCGCCATCTTCTGTCAGCTCGTCGCCCACCTGCGGCCCCACGAACTCTACCCGGCGCAGCTCAACTTTACTTTCGGCGGCCTGTTTTAGCGCGCTAAACGCCTGATCACTCAGCTCGGTGTTGGACATGTCCGCACGCGGAGCCAGATTGACCAGCACCTCCCGCGTCGTCCCAAAATGCTGTGCCGTGGCATCCTGAAAACCTGCCGCTGCCAGCGCATCCCGCACCTTACCCAGGTCAGCTGACTGCTGATAGCCAACCTCAATCAAGGTGCCACCGGTAAAATCAATACCAAGATCCATTCCACGCGTGGCAATTGAGGCAATGGCTACCAGCATCAGAATGACCGACAGTGCAACTGCGAACTTGCGCATACCCATGAAATCAATTGCGCGATTTAATTTGAATAGCTGCATGATGTTATTTTCAGTTTCTATGTCCAGAGGTTAGTGGGGCTACAGCACTCAACAGGGTACAAAAATCATTAGGTTTTTGCCGATAACTATATTGACAGTTTGCTCAACCGTTTGCCGCCATAGATGAAGTTGATCACTGAACGTGTGCCAATGATCGCGGTAAACATGGAGGAGAGGATGCCAATAAACAGCGTTACCGCAAATCCCTTGATCGGCCCGGTACCAAAGCTGAAGAGTACCGCTGCGGCGATAAGTGTCGTGATATTGGCATCGGTAATGGTCGAAAGTGCCTTCTCGTAACCGGCATGGATGCTGGCCTGTGGCGTATTTCCATTGCGAATCTCTTCACGAATACGCTCAAAAATAAGCACGTTGGCGTCCACCGCCATGCCCACGGTCAGTACGATACCTGCAATGCCGGGCAGGGTCAGCGTGGCCTGCAACATGGAGAGCACGGCAATGATCAGTACCAGATTGACTGCCAGCGCCATATCGGCAACCAGACCAAAGGTTCGATAGTAGAGCGCCATAAAGATCATGACCAGGATCAGGCCGATAACCACCGAGTTGAATCCCTGCTCGATATTATCTGCGCCCAGACTGGGGCCGATGGTACGCTCCTCCACAATCTCAATCGGCGCAGCCAGGGCACCGGCTCGCAGCAGAAGGGCCAGATCGTGTGCCTCTTCCGTGCTGTCCAGCCCTGTGGTCTGAAACCGTTTGCCAAAGGGCTCCTGGATGGTGGCAATGCTGATGACCTCCTCCACCTTCCGCTTGCGCTTGACCGTGTTGCCATCCTTATCCTGGTACTTCTCATAGCGCGTTTCGATAAAGACCACTGCCATGGGTTTACCGACATTGTCTGAGGTCACATTGCGCATGCGCCGTGCACCGGGGCCATCGAGATTTACAAATACCGCAGGTGACCCCGAGCGCTGATCCAGACCCGAGGAGGCGTTGGTGATCTGATCACCCGTGACAATCACCCGTTTTTTGAGCAACACAGGGCGTCCATCGCGCATGCGGTACAACCGCGCACCTGGCGGCACCCGCCCGGCTACGGCATCCTCAACATTATGCTCCGTATCTTCAAGCCGATACTCCAGGGTTGCCGTTGCGCTCAATAGATCTTTGATGCGGGCGGGATCCTGCACACCGGGAAGCTGCACCACAATGCGGCGCTGCCCCTGCTGCTGAATAACCGGCTCTGCCACACCTAACGCATTTACGCGATTACGCAAGGTGGTGATGTTTTGCTCCAGGGCAAATTTACTCACCTCCTGCTGTACCGATTTACCCAGCTTGGCCACCACAAGAAAGCTGTCGCCATCATCCCTGGCGGTCACGTCAAGATCACGAAATTCATCCGAGACTGCATCCAGCGCCCTGTCCCGTACGGCAGCATCACGGAATTTGATACTGACGGAGGCATCGCCTTTGGAGACGGTCACATAGCGCAGCTTTTCATTCCGCATCAGGGTGCGAATATCGCCGGCATACCGCTCTACCGACTGCTTCACTGCCGCCTCCATATCCACATCAATCAGCACATGGATACCACCTCGCAGATCCAGCCCAAGATTCATCGGCATGGCATTGATGGCGCGCAGCCAGCCCGGCAGATCCGTTGAGAGTGTCAGCGCCTGATTGTAGTTATCACCCAGCGCCTCACTCAGCACATCCTTTGCCTTTAACTGGGACTCAGGATCATGAAATCGCAACAGCAGCCGGGTACCGGAAAAATCCAGTGACTTGATCTCAACACCGGCTGTTTTCAGTGCATCCTGCACTGCGGCCACTGTGCCCTGATCTACATTGGCTCGCCGGGTACCCGCAACCTCTATTGCAGGATCCTGATCGAACAGATTGGGTGCCGCATAGAGGATACCTGTCAGCACAATGACAAGAACCAGCAGATTCTTCCAGATTGGATATCGATTCATGACTTTCTAAACATTAACTCTTGGCGCTTGCCACTGGTTTACTGTGGTTTAATCTAATGACACTTAAACCCGGATTATCCGGAGGCGCAGACCTCGGGACAGATCAACTACAGCTCTTTCATGGTGCCTTTTGGCATGACCCCAAGGATAGAGTGGCGCCTGATTTTAATCTCAACGCCCTTGGCAATCTCGATCTGGGCATAGTTATCACCCAGCGCGGTCACCTTGCCAAGAATGCCGCCCTCTGTCTGCACTTCATCACCTTTGGTAATGGAGTTGACCAGTTTTTTATGCTCTTTTTGGCGCTTCAGCTGCGGCCGGATCATAAAGAAATAGAGCAAAAAAATCAGACCCAGCGGAAATATCAGGCTCTCAAACCCCATCTGACCTGCAGGAGGCGCGGCGGCGGCTTCAGCCATGGCATCAGAAATAAAAAAACTCATATTGGTATTTTCCCACACTCAAGAATTCGCGAAGCGACGGATTATGCCACAATTAGCTGCGCAAGGCGTAGAACTCATGCACAAACTCATCCAGCCGCCCATTTTCAATCGCCTGACGCAGACCCCGCATGAGCGTCTGGTAGTAGTAGAGGTTATGAATGGTATTCAGCCTGGCACCTAAAATCTCATTACATTTGGCCAGATGCCGCAGGTAGCTGCGGCTGTAATTTTTACAGGTATAGCAATCACAGCGGGCATCCACCGGCTCGTCACTGTATTTATGGATTGCATTGCGGATGCGCACGACCCCCGTGTGGGTAAACAGGTGCCCGTTACGGGCATTGCGGGTCGGCATGACACAGTCAAACATATCAATGCCCCGCTGCACGGCCTCTACAATATCCTCTGGTGTCCCTACCCCCATCAGATAGCGCGGCCTCTCCACTGGCAGGCGCGAGCCAAGAAAATCGAGCACACGCCACCGATCTTCAGGCGGCTCCCCTACCGAGAGGCCACCCACTGCGTAGCCATCAAAACCAACATCAATCAATCCTTCCAATGAGGCCTGTCGGAGATGCTCATAAACACCACCCTGCACGATACCAAACAGCGCAGATAGGCTGTCACCATGGGCCTCTTTGCTGCGCCTGGCCCAACGTAACGATAGCTCCATCGAGCTTCGCGCCTCCTCTTCAGTGGCAGGATAGGGGGTGCATTCATCAAATACCATGACGATATCTGACCCCAGCTTGCGCTGAACCTGCATGGACTCCTCAGGCCCCATAAAGACCTTGCTGCCATCAATGGGTGATCGAAAGGCAACTCCCTGTTCAGTGATCTTGCGCAGATCACCCAGGCTGAAGACCTGAAAGCCGCCCGAATCGGTAAGGATCGGCCGCTTCCAATGCATAAAGCCATGCAGTGAACCATGCCTGGCGATCACATCTGTCCCAGGACGCAGCATCAGGTGGAAGGTGTTCCCCAGGATGATCTCAGCCCCAATACCCTCCAGCTCCTCCGGGGTCATGGCCTTTACGGTGCCATAGGTGCCTACCGGCATAAAGGCCGGGGTCTCGATGGTTCCGCGCGGAAATGTGAGCCGCCCCCGTCGCGCAAGGCCATCTGAGGCTGATTTCTCAAAATGCATTTTTTCTTCCATTACAGATCGTTACGGAACACGCAGCCAGTCACTCTAAATACCTGACTGTTTTTCGCTGCTTTTTACTTGACAAATTCGATTGGTCTTTACTATACTCAGCTCCAGTACAGTTAGTTTCATGATTTTCCCCTGATTCTTTTTCCTCGTACTACTTTTGCGCGGCATCCCTGATGCCGCGCTTTTTTTTGCCCAAAAACATGGCATCCCCATAGCTGAAGAAGCGGTAACGCTCTGCCACAGCATGCTGGTACGCCGCCATCACAGACTCATAGCCTGCAAAGGCCGAGATCAACATCAGCAGCGTCGATTCTGGCAGATGAAAATTGGTGACCAGCGCATCAACACATCGAAATGTATAACCCGGTGTGATAAAGAGGCGCGTGTCCCCCTGGAAGGGTGCCAGCTCACCCGTGGCCGCAGCGGCTGACTCCAGGCTGCGCACGCTGGTTGTACCAATCGCCACAACCCGCCCGCCCCGCTTTCTTGTCGCCTCTACCCTGGCACAAACCGTCTCATCCACCTCTACATACTCACTGTGCATGAGATGATCTTCCAGCCGATCGACCCGGACTGGCTGAAATGTTCCCGCACCCACATGCAGGGTCACCCAGGCACTCTCAACCCCCATCGCTTTCAGTCGCTCCAGCATGGCCTGATCAAAATGCAGACCCGCTGTCGGGGCAGCCACGGCACCTAACCTCTTCGCATAAACCGTTTGGTAGCGCTCCTGATCAAGCGCCTCATCCTCCCGACTGATGTAGGGTGGCAGCGGCATGTGCCCCTCTTTATGCATCAGGTCGATAAAATCCATCTCTGGGCAGACAAGTTCAAACAGCGCATCACTGCGACCCACAACCTCAACCCTGGATTCATCACCAATAATAATCTGCCCACCTGGCCTGGGTGATTTTGAAGCGCGTATATGTGCCATCGCACGGCGCGGTTCCAGTATGCGTTCGAGCAGGATCTCAACCTTTCCGCCTGTCGCCTTATGGCCATACATCCTGGCGGGCATCACCTGCGTATTGTTAAAAACCAGCAGATCTCCTGGTTGCAGCAGATTGGGCAGATCAGAAAAGTTGCGATCCGCCAGCTCACCCGTATCACCCTCCAGGCAGAGCATGCGGCTGTCACCACGCTGCCCCGCAGGGTGTTGGGCAATCAGCTCATCAGGCAGATCATAGAAAAAATCAGAGCGTCTCATGGGGGCAGGATCTTATCACACACCCGGTTGTTGCCATGAGTATAGAAATGGATATACTTACCGCTTCCCATGCCGGGGTGGTGAAATTGGTAAACACAGTGGATTCAAAATCCACCGGCTTCACGGCCTTGTCGGTTCGAGTCCGACCCTCGGTACCATCAGCAGACCCAGCTCCCACACACAATCTCATTTCCCCTTAATTTCAAAGGCACTTTGATCTATCACCTAAATCCTGCAAGTGATCGTGCTTGCAGAGTGTAAGATATTGATTCGTAGAGTGAATGACAACTTTGAGTGCCATCCTTATTGTGATGGCCGAAAAGTTTCATATCGCTATACGGATCAATAGCTTGCGCTATGTGAGTGCGAGCACTTGCAGGATTTAGGTATCAGGAAATTATTCAGGGCAATCTTGAATAATTTTTACCCAACCCCAACATTGATAAGCAGATGTGTAATCTATCTTGTTCACACGAGAGGAGGTATCGACATGTTTGCGACACTAATGCCTTTAGAGGGCAACTTTTTCGATAATTTCAGAAGTTTGGAACGTGAGATGGATCAACTGTTTGGTTCTGGATCCCGGCCAAACGGTATTCGTTCGACGGCACGAGGAGCCTATCCGCCCATCAATGTGGGCAGCACACCCAACCAGGTTGATGTCTATCTTTTTGCTGCCGGTGCTGACCCGGAAAACCTGGATATATCCATTCAGCACAACCTGCTTACCATCAGTGGTGAACGCAAAACAGGTATAAAAGAGGGGGGCAACTACTATCGCAAAGAGCGATTCGACGGCACCTTTCGCCGCACGCTAACTCTGCCTGAGGATGTCGATCCGGATAAGGTGGATGCAAGTTATAAAGACGGCGTGCTGCATATCACCGTCCAGCGGCGCGAAGTGGTAAAGCCACGGCAGATCAAAATCAAGTGACAACGCAGGAGTAGAGATCATGACTGAGAGAAAAGAGCTTGAACAGCAGGCACCAAAAGCCGTACAACAGCCCAAGCAGGATGAATGCATAATGCAGCCACAGGTGGATATCTGCGAGGATGCTACAGGCATTACCCTGCAGGCCGATATGCCAGGGGTACCAAAAGATCGGCTCGATATCCAGGTTGATAAGGATACCTTGTCCATCGCTGGCGAGGCCTGCCTGGATACCCCGGATGATATGGAGGCACTCCATATAGATATCGGCGTAACCCGCTATCAGCGCAGCTTTTTATTGGGTGGAGAGTTGGATACCAGCAAGATTGAGGCGGGGCTTAAAGACGGTTTGCTAACCCTGCATATCCCAAAACGCGAGGAGCATAAGCCACGTAAAATTGAGGTGCGCGCTGGCTAAGCAGTTATAGAGCATGAGAGCATGGCGCGATCAGGCAGCGGGAAACCCCGCCTGATTGCGCCCGCTTTTTGGGTGCTTAGGGCTTGTCAAAAATTATGTCTGATCAAGAAAAGCCAGCCACTGTCTGGCACTGCTGGCTGTCTTACGATATTTCCCCGCCTGAATAAATGCCATGCGAGCCGCCTCGGTTGATTTGGCCTCATGCCGTACGATCCCCAGCAGCATCCACGCCTGTCCCGCATCTGTGGCACCAAGTTTACCGGTATTGACGACTGCATTCAGTGTGCTGTCCGCCTCGACCCAGCGCCTGGATTCGATATAGAGCCGGGCAAGCTGTAGCCCCAGTTGCGGGTTGCGCAGTGTGGCTTTGGCACTCTCCAGCGCAGCAATCGCCTTGTCGGTCTCACGCGCCAGCAGCCAGGCATTGGCGGCGTGCTCCCAGTTCTTCTCACTCTTATCAATATGACCCTGTTTTATCTCACTCTCAATCAGCGCTGCGGCCTTGTACGGGGCGTTGAGGTGCAGGTAGAGTTGCGCCAGGTTGAGCAGCTCCTTCTCTGTATGGATATGTCCACGCAGATATGCCAGCTCCATAGTGGCCAGGGCGTCACGGTATTTATCCTGGGTCAGCTGAATACCCACCAGCTGCCGCCAGTAGTTTGGGCGGTCTGGAAAGCGTTGTAACATGGTATGCAGCAGGGCTGCGCAGTGGTCATACTGTTCCAGCTCGTTGTAGGCTCCCAGCAGACTTTGATACCAGCTCTCTCTGGGGGTCTCGCTGATCTTGATGGCGGCGCGCAATGGCTCAACAGCCGCCTGGTAATCTCCCAGTTGCAGATGGGCCGTGGCCAGCATCACATAGGCCTCTGGCTGGGGCTTTTCCACCTGGCTGAACCAGATGCCGAGCTGGCTGATCGCCTCGGCAAAACCCTCGGTTGCCATATAGAGTCGTATCAGGTTATAGCGCGCCCGCTGCTGTGGCTCATCAGGCAGTGCCCCCAGCGCTATGCTCTGCTTGAGAGGGGGGATGGCGGAGCGGTAATCCTCCTGTGATATATAGGCATGGGAGAGCCCCTGCAACACGATGGCCTGCTCATAAGGTCTGGATTCCAGCATGGCCAACCGCTCTTTCAGGGTAGATACAGCCTTGCCAGCATCCCCCGTACCCTGCAACTCCTGCGCGGCCATCAGCACCTTGTAGGTCTGCTGGGAGAGACTCTTTTTCTCGGCTGAATGCGCTATGGCAGTGATACCGCTGATGCCCCATAGCACGGCAACAAACAGCCCTATGCTCATACCCCATAGCAGCGCGACCAATACACCTATACTTTTACTCTGTTTTTTCATTGACGTCTTTTGCTTAGCTTAAAATTTATGATCTGATTGGCGCGGGTTGCCACCGGTTTACCATCACTGATTCGAGGCTTGAACCGCCATTTGAGAATGGCCTGTAGCGCAGCCATGTCAAAGATCCCTTTGGGCTGGGCGTCGATCACCACCGCATCCTGCACCGAACCCTGTTCGGTGATGACAAAAGAGACCCTGACCCACCCCTCGATCTTCTTGCGCTCGGCCCGGTAGGGATAGCGTGGCGGGATGCGGGAGAGTACCAGAAAATCCCTGTCCGGTGGCCCCTGGCTTACTGCACCGATGTAGGGGCCATCAAAACGCATGGCAGAGGTGGCAAGCTCCGGTATCGCCATGGCAATATTGGGGGTTTTGATGGTCGGTTTGGTAACCGCCAGCTCCAGCTCGGGCAACTGAGGAGGCGGTTTGTCAGGCGGTGGCGGCTCTTCCGGCTTCTCCCGCTGCTTGAGACGGGTCTCGGATGGGCGCTTAAGACGTACAAACTCCATCACTGGGCGCTTGGACTTTTCCATAACCCGGTCACTGTCATTGATCACCATCAGCTGCATCAGCCACAGCAGCGCCAGCGCAATGAGCATGCCCCCCGCAGCGGAAAGGGTCAGTCTGAAAAGGTAGGAGCTGCCGGGCATTATCCTAGAATCCGCAGTTGGACGGGGTGGAGTGTGCGCTTGCGGCGGCGTATGGCAAGGCGCAACGACGTAGAATAGTTGCTCTATTCCAAGGAGTTGCAACACAGCCATACGCCGCCGCAAGCGTGCAATCCGCCCCGTAGCGTAATTCACTCAACAGGTGAGTTGGATAAAGGCATAAAATATTATGCATATCAATATGTTGATCTATCCTCATAGCGGTCAACTGCGGAATCTAGGATTATTGGGCTTCAGCCGCTATGGCCACATTGGTGATGCCCGCCATCCGAACCTGATCCATCACCCGCACCAGCGAGCCGATCTGGGCATTCTGGTCACCCTGTATGACGACGCTGCTCTCGGGAAACTCGGCCCGCAGCCGTTCTACATTGGCACGCACTGCCCGCACATCCACGGCACGGCCATCTATCCAGATCTCGCCATTGGGGCGGATGGCAATCAGGATGCTGGCTGACTCCTGCTGCTGGGTGGTGTTGGCGTTGGGACGGTTGACCTCGACCCCCGACTCCTTGACAAAGGAGGTGGTTACCACGAAGAAGATCAACATAATGAAGACCACATCCAGCATCGGAGTCAGGTTGACCTCGGAGTCGGCGCTGCTGTTATTGTATGTACGATGTCTGCGCATGATATCTCTCTCAGGCCAGTACCAGATGGTGCGTAAGCCGCTCTATCCGGCGCTCCAGCTTTCGCTGTAGTCCGGCTCTGAAGTAAAGTCCAGGCAGCGCGACCATCATACCGGCCATGGTGGGGATGATGGCCTGGTAGATGCCGGAGGCCATGGCTCGCGCATTACCAGTGCCCAGTATCGCCATCACATCGAACACCGCCATCATGCCGGTGACGGTGCCCAGCAGCCCCAGCATGGGGCAGAGGGCAACCAGCATGCGGATCAGCGGCATGCCACGGTTCAGGCTGATCCTGGCCTCGGCAATCATCGCCTTGCGAATCTGCACCGCACACCAGGAGCTGATGTCTGCCCGCGCATTCCACTGTGATACCAGCCGGGCCATCTTGCGCGGGAAATCCAGCTGAAAATACCAGTAGCGCTCTATGATGATGGCACCCAGCACGAAGGCGGTTACCCCGATGGGCCAGAGTACTGGGCCGCCGGTCTCAAGAAACCGCAGCATGCCGTCCAGATGCTCATACATCCGGGGCTTCCCTGCCGGCGGCGACCAGCCCCAGGGACTGCTCATCCAGGATCTGTATCAGTGCCTGGCTGCGGCTGGTAACCAGGGTGTGCATGAAGAGCAGCGGGATAGCCACGATCAGACCCAGCGCGGTGGTAACCAGCGCCTGGGAGATGCCATCGGCCATCATCTTGGGGTCGCCGGTGCCAAACAGGGTGATGGACTGGAAGGTGGCAATCATGCCCACCACGGTACCCAGCAAACCCAGCAGCGGCGCCACACCGGCCAGCAGTTTGACCAGCCCTTCACCCTGGGTCAGACGGGGCAGCTCTCGCAGGATCGCCTCATCGACCTGTAGCTCCAGTGTATCCCCCTGTTTTGGGTCACCACTGCCTGGGTTGGCATCCCGGCTCTCTGCGGCTACCGCCAGGATGCGTCCCAATGGGTTTTTGAGCGAGGGCGAGGCAAGATGGTTCAGCTGTTGCTGTATCGCGCGCCCGGTTATCGCCAGATAGATCAGCCGGGTGATAACGATGATCAGCCCCAAAAGCCCCAGCGCCAGGATGATATAGCCCACAATGCCCCCCTGCTGGATGCGCTCCAGTGGGTCTGGGGTCTCTACCAGCAGGCTGAGCAGTACGCCCCGGGTGGGATCCACGGCAAGGGTATCACCCTGCTCATCGCCCATCCCAAGATAGGCCATCAGCTGGTTATTGGATTGGGCAGGCTGCCGGGCCAGTACCACAAAGCGGTTGCTCTCGGTCTGATAGTTCAGATACTGCCCCTGCGCCAGTGCATTAAACAGGCCGACCCGGATCACCTCCTGTTCACTGGCATGCCCATCCGTGTTGATCACGGTTGCCGGGAAACGGACTACCCGACCTGACTCCACGGTCTCTTGCTGTATCAGATACCAGAGCTGCTTCAGCTCGCTGATATCGGGCAGCTTTTTGCTCTCGCCAAGGGTTTGCAGCCATTGGGTGCGACCGGGGTACTGGGCTGATACCAGGGACTCATTGATCAGCGCCGCAAGATCCTTGGCAGACTGACGCACAGTGCCGAAGACCTCACCGAGGTCGCCGGTCTGGCGCTTCAGTTCGGCCTCCAGTTCGGCCAGTTGTTGCTCATTGCTGTCAAAGCGCTTACGCAGCTGCTGGCTGCGTTTCTGCTCTGCGGCCAGCTCCGCCTTGATGGTGGTCAGCAGCTGCTGCTGATTGGCATGGGCGGCCAGGAAGCGCGCTTCCCGCGCCTGCCGTGTAGCGGCCTCCTGCTGCTGGCTTTTTTGTACCTGCTGTAGCAGCTGGTCGAGGTGGTTGAGCGGCTCTGCGCAGAGCAGCAGCGGCCAGCTGATGGTGATGGCCAGTGTCAGTATCAGCGAGAGGCGGATCATGGTCTTGCCTCTTGCAGGGATGGCATGGGCAGATAGAGCAGATCGGGTGCCGACTGTTTGCGGGCGATGCGCAGCCCTTTGCGGATCGACAGGCTGTAGTGGTCGGGCAGTGTTTGCCAGCTGCCGGTGGCGGTGTTCCACTCACCTGTCTCCTGGCGATCCAGCGTCTGGTAGTAGAGGCCGATGCGGCCAATGCGCAGAAAATCGACGGTTCGGGTGTCGGTCTCGGTTTTGAGTTGGCCACGGTAGGCCTCGATGGTGCGCCCGTACTCCATCTCTATCTGATAGGCCTCAAGCACACGCCGGTACTTTTCGCCAATGCTGATGTCCGCCCTGTCCATCAGCTCCTGAAGCTGCACGACGCGCTGCGCCCGCTCTTCAGGCAGAAAGGGGTGATCCACGGCTACAAATTCCTGTAGCGATGCGGTCATCTGCAGTATCAGCGGGACGATCTCCCGCTGGGTGGCCTCCAGACCCGCCATCTGCTCTTGAATGGAACGCTTCTCCTCCTCCTGGTGATTTACCAGTCGCTGTAGCTGGTCGTTATAGGTGGTGAGCACCTCCAGCTCCCGGCTTAGCTGCTGGTACTCTTCCAGCATCACGCGGGTCTTATCACTCAGGTTTTCAATACGCCCCTGGGTTTTGGCCTCCTGCTGGTTGCTGCTGATGCGGGCGTTGATGGAGGCTTCCAGTGGGTCATCGACAGCTGCTGCCGTGGCGCTGAGGGTAAGAATCAGCATGGCCGTAAAGCTGCGGTATCTTCGCTTGGGTGATCTATTCAATGTGGTTACTCATGGTGATAAATTGCTGTAACAGTTTCCGGCTTAGTATGCCACTTCGGCCTATCCGCTGGTGCAGGCTATTGTAGATGTAAGTTCTGGGCAATTCACCATACCAGTTGGGATCAATCTGGTAGCGCATACGCTCGGGGAAGCCATCTGCAAAGCGCCAGTTTTCTGCTTCAACCAATCCATACTGGTGGAGAACCTTCTGCGCCTCATCAGCATAATCTGCGCCGTCGGTTGAGATAAAGACCAGTCCGTCGGCTGGGAACTTTGGGTATAGCTGGCCGATCTCCTCCAGCTCTTTCAGGCAGGGCGGACAGTCGACCGACCAGAGCACCAGCAGGAAGGGTCGCCCTTCACGGGCGGCTGTGATCTCTTTGAGGCTGCCATTGGTGAAGGGGCGAAACTCGGCCAGCGCCAGGCCGGGGAGCAGCAGAAACAGCAGACTCAGTTTACGGTACATCGACGGCCACCGGAATCAGGCGATACCCTTCGCTGCGACTGTGCCAGGAGGCAAAAAGCTGCTCTCCACGGGTGATCAGCAGAGGATAGTCCGAGCCATCTGCGGTCTCTGCCAGGCTGCGCGGTTCACTCCAGCTGTTGCCATTGTCATGGGAGATTCTCATCCGCAGTTCGGTAGCTGTGCCGTTGAATGATTTCCAGAGCGCAACGAGCTGGCCGGCAACCGCTGCCACCTGGGGGCGAGAGGCGGTGCTGGAGGCATCCATGGCCTGCTCGGTTTCAAGGGTGTTGCCCGCCAGATTAAAACGGCCATAGACGATGCCTCTGTTTTTCTCGCCTTGGGTAAACCAGATCATGTGCGCCTTACCATTATCACCCAATGCCAGATCCGGCCCATGGTGAGG
>Ga0256839_1001229_pt1 | contig 31607 bp, 37 predicted proteins | sample 354166metaG_FD_185968 | JGI IMG/M metagenome (GOLD analysis project Ga0256839, IMG submission 185968) | Hydrothermal vent microbial communities from Mid Atlantic Ridge, Atlantic Ocean - 354-166 | ecosystem: Environmental > Aquatic > Marine > Hydrothermal vents | place: Atlantic Ocean: Mid... | reverse complement strand
TAAACTTTGGCGACCCCTAAAGGATTTGAACCTCTGTTTTTACGTTGAAAACGTAATATCCTTGGCCACTAGATGAAAGGGTCATCAGATACCGATAAACAGTTACTTGTTAATGGTGGTCGCTATAAGACTCGAACTTATGACATCTACCTTGTAAGGGTAGCGCTCTACCAACTGAGCTAAGCGACCATTTATAAAAGAACGCGAAATGAATAAAGTTCATCTTCTGCTACGCTAACGCTGAGTTGTCTTCAGCAGACGGCTCTCGCACTAGTGCTCTTTAATTATTATATCTATAGTGGTGACCCTTCATGGATTCGAACCATGGGCCCACTCCTTAAAAGGGAGTTGCTCTACCAACTGAGCTAAAAGGTCACTAAAATGAAACTTTGTTTCATGAGCCGACTGTTGAAGTCTGCTTAAATAATGGCGCGGTGGACGAGACTCGAACTCGCGACCCCCTGCGTGACAGGCAGGTATTCTAACCAACTGAACTACCACCGCACATAACACTATAAAATACAGCTTTTACTAACGAAAAAAGTTTCGTGAGCCGTCTGCTGAAGACGTGTATAAATGGTGACCCTTCATGGATTCGAACCATGGGCCCATTCCTTAAAAGGGAATTGCTCTACCAACTGAGCTAAAAGGTCATATTTAACATCCTTATTACTTGAATAAGTGGACGGAATTATAGCCAAGAGTCCCTTTATTGTCAAGAGGTTTTAGAGAAATATTTTAAATATCTAAAACTTCTGCTAATTTAGCAATAGCATAGGCTGTAGATTGTTCTTGAATGTGTTCTCTTTCTCCATGAAATAAGCATTGAAATACTTCTTGTGTAGATGGGGTTAACAGACCTATATAGACTGTACCCACAGGTTTATCTTTTGTTCCTCCTGTGGGTCCTGCTATACCTGAGACAGCAAGAGCATAATCACTGTTTGCCATTTTTTGAATTCCTGTAAGCATTTGAGATACACATTCTTGACTGACTGCTCCAAACGCTTCAAGTATATCATTGTCTACACCTAACCATTCATGCTTAATTTGGTTAGAGTATGTAATACATGAACCATTTAAAATCTCTGAAGCTCCTGATATGGCAGTAAAAGCTGCAACGATTCTGCCTCCCGTGCAGGATTCTGCAAAAGAGATAGTTTTATGATTGGAAGAGAGTTTTTCGATTATTTCTTTGGTATACATATAATTTATTTCCATAAATTCATTATAGCAAAATACTAATAGAAATAGAAAATATTGTGTAGTTATAACGCTATGTTTTTGTATAATATTGAAAAATGTAATCCAACAATTTACACAATAGAGGAAACGAAAAAAGGCTGAGAAAGTAAAGCCACACAGCATACAGTATTTTGTAATAGGTTTTTAGATATAATCCCACGATAATATAACACAGGCAACGCCTAAAACGAAGGTATTATCGACAATGGATTACAAAGACACACTTCTCCTTCCCAAAACTGACTTCCCGATGCGTGGAAATCTCCCAAACAATGAACCTAAAAAGTATCAAGCGTGGTATGATGCAAATATTTATGAGCAGATGAAAGCTAAACGTGAAGGTGCAGAAATGTTTACACTTCATGATGGGCCTCCTTATGCCAATGGTGACATCCACATCGGTCATGCACTGAATAAGACACTTAAAGACATCATCTTAAAATACAACTATTTTCAAGGAAAATCAGTCCGTATGACGCCAGGTTGGGACTGTCACGGTTTGCCAATTGAGCAAAAAGTAGAAGAGAAACTTGGTAAAACCAAAAAAGAAGTGATGCCAACAGAGAAGTTTAGAGAGCTGTGTCGTGCACATGCTGCAAAGTTTGTAGATATTCAACGAGATGGGTTTAAGCAGTTGGGTATCATCGCTGATTGGAAAAATCCTTATGTAACGATGGATTTCAAATTTGAAGCAAATATTTACCGTACTTTATGTGAAGTAGCTCAAAAAGGTTTACTCGTAGAAAGACATAAACCTATTTTTTGGTCATGGGCAGCACGTACAGCACTCGCAGATGCAGAGGTAGAATATGCAGATAAAGAAGACTACTCTATTTATGTTCACTTTGAACTTTCTGATGCAGCCAAAGAACAGATAGGTGTAGAAGGTAAAGCAGGGCTAGTCATTTGGACTACAACACCTTGGACACTTCCTGCAAATACAGGTATTTCACTTAACCCTGATGAGTTGTATGTGCTGACTGTAGATGGTCACATCGTTGCAGAAGTACGTTATGATGAAATGATAGAAGAAGGTGTTGTCTCTGGGCATGCATCACGTAAATTAGCTGCTACAGAGCTTGAAAATTTGCTTGCAATCAATCCTGTTAATGGTCGAACCTCTAAAATAGTACTTGGTGATCATGTACTTATGGATGGTGGTACAGGTGCAGTACATACAGCACCAGGACATGGTGAAGATGACTATAAAGTAGGCTTGAAGTATGGCTTGGAAGTGATTATGCCAGTTGATGAGAGAGGGTGCTATGATGAATCTGTTAAAGGATTAAACCTTCTTCCTAATCCTGACGAATTTGTGGGCATGCATATTTTTAAAGCCAATGAACCTATTTTGGAGATACTTGGGGATAACTTATTAAAACTTAGTAAATTTGTCCACTCATATCCACACTGTTGGAGAACTAAAAAACCCCTTATTTATAGAGCAACAAACCAATGGTTTATTTCAATAGATGATAAACCGCAGAGCTCTTCAGATACACTTAGAGTTTCAGCACTTAAAGCTTTAGAAAATGTGGACTTTTATCCAAAAAGTTCAAAAAATAGACTACAACCAATGATAGAAGGTCGTCCAGACTGGTGTATTTCTCGTCAGCGTTCATGGGGTGTGCCAATAGCATTTTTTAGAATCAAGAGTACGAAAGAAGTGATATTTGATGTAGATGTTTTAGAACATATTGCATCAATTTTTGACTTATATGGAGCAGATGCATGGTATGCTATGACTAATGCAGAACTGCTTCCTTCGGGGAGTACCTATAACCCAGATGATTTAGAAAAGATATCTGATATTCTTGATGTATGGTTCGATTCTGGTTCTACATGGAACTCAGTGTTGAGTTCAGGTAATTATGATGCGGGAGAGTACCCGGCATCATTGTATATAGAAGGATCTGATCAACATAGAGGCTGGTTTCAGTCTTCACTTCTACTCAGCGCAGCTGTCAATCAAGTCTCGCCATATAAAACACTTATCACTCATGGTTTTACTGTTGATAACAAAGGTGAAAAGATGTCTAAGTCAAAGGGTAACGTAGTAGCTCCTGACAAAGTTATCAAACAGTATGGTTCTGAAATCTTGAGATTATGGGTGGCATTGAGTGATTATCAATCTGACTTGAAAATATCTGATGGTATTTTGAAACAAACAGCAGAACAGTACAGAAAAATTCGTAATACATTTAGATTTTTACTTGCCAATGTCGATGATTTAGAAGTGTATGTAGATGCAAAAGGATATGGTGAACTTGATAGATGGATACTTACTAAAGCACGTGATGTATTTAGCTCGGTAAAAACAAGTTTTGATGCATATGATTTTTTACGAGGCTTTGCAACGTTAAATCACTTCATTACCAATGAACTAAGTGGTATTTACATGGATATCACTAAAGACAGACTCTATTGTGAAAATAAAAATGACGTGAGCCGACGTGCAACACAGTCTGCGATGGCACATATATCTAAAGCGATGCTTGGATTGATTGCACCAGTATTGACTTATACTGCAGATGAGATACTCGAATATGCTCCAGCACTTTTTAAAGACGGTATGGAAAATGTTTTTGATCTTGTATATCTAGAAGTGCCTGAAGTTGAAGCAAGTTTCGATGATACTATGCTCATCGAGGCACGTCAGAACTTCTCAGAAGCGATAGATAGTTTAAAAAAAGAGAAAGTGATCAAAGCAACATTAGAGCTAGAGATAGCAGGGGAAATAAGTATATTTCCAATAAGAAATGAAAAAGACCTGGAAGATTGGTTTGTAGTATCTGCAATGAAAGAACATTCAGATGGAGAAGAAGTGGCTAACTTTACATTAGAGGGTAAAAGATTTACCGTACACAAGGCAACAGCTTCAAAATGTCCTAGATGTTGGAGATTTACTTCGACTTCGGAAGAGTGTGCCTGTGAGCGTTGTAGCAAGGTCGTGGCATAATGTTTGATATGACTCAGCCTATCCAGATGGAAGTGATTATTGGTTCGATAGTACTTATTCTTGGATTGGTTGGTGGTGGATTGGCTGTTGTGTCTTATTACAAGAAAAAATTGAATATTAGAACAGAGGATGAGAAGTGATAACACTAAAAGAAGCATTGACAAAATCTAATGAAGAGATGTCAGCACTTAGAGTAGATCTCGAAAGTAAAGCAAAAGCATCTGGACTAAACGCGTATATAGGATTTGAAAGCTCTGGTGAGGGCGTGCCTATTCTCATAAAAGACAACATACAAGTCAAAGGCTGGTCGGTAACGGCTGGGTCTAAGATACTTCAAGGGTATATCGCTCCTTATGAAGCGACAGTCATTGTAAACCTGAAAATGAAAGGGATGATGGCATTTGGGCGTGCGAATATGGATGAATTTGCTATGGGGAGTACTACTGAGAGTTCTTTTTATGGTGCGACAGTCAATCCTCATGGTGAGAACAGAGTGCCAGGCGGAAGCTCAGGTGGAAGTGCCGCCGCTGTGGCAGGTGGTATTGCCATCGCAGCACTTGGCTCTGATACGGGTGGATCTATACGCCAGCCTGCTGCTTACTGTGGTGTGGTAGGCATGAAGCCTACCTATGGACGAGTAAGTCGTTTTGGTTTAGGTGCCTATGCGTCTAGTCTTGATCAGATAGGACCTATTACGCAGAATGTAGAAGATGCAGCTATTTTGTATGATGCCATCAAAGGGCATGATGACAAAGACTCAACTTCTGCAGATTTTGAAATAGAAGATATTGCGAATAACCTTAACCCCGATGTGAAATTGACTATCGCGGTCATAGACTCTTATGTAGAAGCAGCAGATGCAGATATCCAAAATGCCTTTAAAGAGACGATGGTTAAACTAGAGGCAGCAGGACATACCATCGTGAGAAAAGAACTTTCCAACACGAAGTATGATATCGCTACTTACTATGTACTTGCTACTGCTGAAGCCGCAACAAATCTGGCACGTTATGATGGGGTACGCTATGGAACCAGGGCAGAGTCTAAAAATACAGAAGAGCTTTTTTATAACTCAAGATCTGAGGGTTTTGGAGAAGAAGTAAAAAGACGTATTATGCTTGGTAACTTTGTACTCTCCTCAGGGTATTATGATGCATACTATGTAAAAGCACAAAAAGTGAGACACCTTATACGTGATGAGTTTAATGCTATTTTTGAAGAAGCTGATCTTATCCTTTCTCCTGTTGCACCTTCAGTAGCCCCAAAGATTGGTGAAAATGAAGACCCATTAGAGATGTATAAGTCAGATATGTACACACTTGGTATCAACCTTGCGGGGCTTCCTGGTATTTCTGTACCAGTTGCTAAAAATGATGATGGTATGCCGGTAGGACTTCAGCTTATCGCTAAGGCATTTAATGAAAAAACACTTTTTGATGGTGCTGCTAGTTTGGAAAAAGCAGTGAACTACACGAAATAACTACGAAGGATTACTATGAAAATTAAAAAAAGAGCACTTACATTTGAAGATGTATTACTAGTACCGCAACATTCAACTGTCCTTCCCAAAGAAGTAAGCATCACGACACAACTGACGAAAAGAGTAAGTTTGAATATACCTATTGTTTCTGCTGCAATGGATACTGTGACTGAATTTAAGGCAGCTATCGCAATGGCACGTCTTGGTGGAATTGGAGTTATTCATAAAAATATGGATGTTGCTACACAAGCATTTCAGGTAACAAAAGTGAAAAAGTCTACAAGTGGGATTATTATTGACCCTATTTTTATGGGACCAAATGCAACAGTGGGTGAAGCAGATGCACTTATGGAAGAATATCATATTTCGGGTGTCCCTGTAGTAGATGCAGACCAAACACTTATAGGTATCATCACCAACCGTGATATGCGCTTCATTTCAGATATGAGTCTAAAAGTATCTGAAGTCATGACATCTGCACCACTAGTTACAGCGAAAGAAGGTACAACTTTAGAAGATGCAGAAAAAGTACTTCAAAAACATAAAATTGAAAAACTTCCTATTGTAGATGATAATGAAAAACTGATCGGACTTATTACGATTAAAGATATAGAGAAAAAAATCCAATATCCTAATGCCAATAAAGATGAATTTGGACGTTTAAGAGTTGCAGCTGCTATTGGTGTGGGACAGCTTGATCGTGCTAAGGCATTGGTTGAAGCAGGGGTAGATGTTATTGTACTTGATTCTGCACATGGACATTCTCAAGGTATTATCGATACGGTGAAGCTTATTAAAAAAGAACTTGATGTAGATGTCATAGCAGGTAATATTGCTACAGGAGCAGCAGCCCAAGATCTCATTGATGCAGGTGCTGATGGTGTAAAAGTAGGTATAGGGCCTGGGTCTATCTGTACGACACGCATTGTTGCAGGTGTGGGTGTACCTCAGATATCTGCCATAGATGAGGTAGCGCAAGTGGCTAACCAAGCAGGCATTCCTGTCATCGCTGATGGTGGGATAAAGTACTCTGGTGATGTAGCTAAGGCATTGGCTGTAGGTGGAAGCTGTGTAATGTTAGGTTCTGCTCTCGCAGGAACGTATGAAGCTCCAGGAGAGATGATACTTTTTAACGGACGTCAGTTTAAAGAGTACCGAGGTATGGGAAGCATCGGTGCGATGAGTCAAGGAAGTACAGATCGCTATTTTCAAGAGGGAACAGCAGCAGATAAACTAGTCCCTGAGGGTATAGAAGGTCGTGTGCCTTACCGTGGAAAAATAGCAGATGTGGTACACCAAATGATAGGGGGACTTCGTTCATCTATGGGTTACTGTGGTTCAGAAAGCATCAAGGTATTTTGGAAAAAAGCAGAGTTTGTAGAAATTACAGCAGCTGGACTTAAAGAGTCTCATGTGCATGATGTGACAATTACCAAGGAAAGTCCTAATTATCACGGGTAATTGTACAAAATAGCAATTTTTCCTAGAATTCATCTTATATTCAAGTTATCACAAGATATAATTTCATTATATAAAAAAATAAGGAAATATAATGCACGAACAAACCCTAGCTATTCACGCAGGCTATGAAAAAGACGCTCAAGGGACTATGGCGGTTCCTATTTACATGAGTACAGCATATGAATTTAGAGATACTGAACATGCAGCGAATTTGTTTGCACTTAAAGAACTAGGTAATATTTATACACGTCTTATGAACCCAACTACGGATGTTTTTGAGAAACGTTTTGCCGCAATTGAAGGTGGACTAGCTGCTGTGGGAACTGCTTCTGGAATGGCAGCCACTTTTTATGCCATTGCCAATGTAGCTGAAGCTGGAGATAACATTATTGTAGCAAAGCAAGTGTATGGTGGAACGACTACGCTTACAGGACATACCATTAAACGTTTTGGTATTGAAACACGTTACTTTGATGTGCGTAATCCTTCTGAGATAGAAGATCTTGTAGATGATAGAACAAAAATTATATTGTTCGAGAGTATCACTAACCCAAGTATCGATGTGGCAGATTTTGATGCGATTGTAGCGATTGCAAATAAGTATAATATTTTGACTTGTGTAGACAATACTGTAGGCACACCTATCCTATGTAAGCCTTTTGAACATGGTGTGGATTTAACGGTACATAGTGCAAGTAAATATACTACAGGTCAAGGACTAGCCATTGGAGGAATCATCGTAGAACGCCATGGTTTGGTAGATAAAATCAAAGGTAATGCACGTTATGCACATTTTAATGAACCTGATGAAAGTTACCATGGACTTGTGTACTCTGATGTACCATTACCTCTGTTTACATTGAGAGTGAGACTTGCTTTACTTCGTGATCTTGGTGGCGCGCCGAGTCCTTTTAACTCATGGTTATATATTCAAGGGTTGGAGACATTAGCATTACGTATGAAACAGCATTCTAGCTCTGCGCTAGCTATTGCAGAATTTTTAGAAGCACATCCAAAAGTAAGTAAAGTAAACTATCCTGGGTTAAAGTCAGATACCAACTATGCATTAGGACAAAAATACTTTAAAGGTGGACACTCTGGACTTGTTTCATTTGAGGTTGCAGACAAAGAGACAGCGCAAAAAGTAGCAGACAGTACAGAAATTTTTTCTTTGGTTGTGAATATTGGTGATTCTAAATCTATTATTACTCATCCTGCGAGTACTACACATCAACAGCTTTCAGATAAAGAGTTATTAGAAGCTGGTGTACCAGGACAACTTGTAAGACTCAGTATTGGACTTGAAGATACGCAAGATCTTATTAACGATTTAAGTAAAGCATTAGGTTAGAATGAAGGGTGCGTTTGTTCACGCACCTGGTTCTATTTTATAGATATGTAATTGACAAAACCTACTTTCACATGGTACTTTACCAAGGACACCCCACATAAATACAAGCACAAATACGATAAAATATTATCAGTAAATTTAAGCATAAAAGCAGTCTATGAAAATCGAAACCAAAACAATACAGTTTAGCTCCCCTTTATATTTAGAAAGTGGGCGTATCTTGGAACCTTATGAGATAACCTACGAGACATATGGTGAGCTTAACGTTGATAAGTCTAATGTTATTTTGGTTTGCCATGCCCTGTCTGGTTCACATCATGCAGCAGGTGTGTATGAAGGTGAACAAAAAGCAGGTTGGTGGGATGGACTTATTGGTGATGGTAAAGCCTTGGATACCCGTAAATATTTTGTTATCTGTACCAACGTCTTAGGTTCATGTTTCGGGACATCGGGACCTATGAGTAACAATTATTCTACTCAGGTTCCTTATCGCTTAAAGTTTCCTGTAGTAACGGTAAAAGATATTATACGTGCACAAATGCATTTACTGTCCGAATTAGGCATCTACCATGTACGTGCGATAGTAGGTGGCTCAATGGGAGGGATGCAGGCTTTACAGTTTGCAGTAGATTATCCAAACTTTGCAGATGATATTATCTCTTTGGCTGCTACGTATGCAACACGCCCATGGACGATAGCCTTTAACAAAGTAGCAGTGGAAGCTATTCGTAGAGATCCTCGGTTTAAACATGGAAATTATGAGAAAAATGATTTTATAGAAGATGGACTTGATGGGTTGGCTATTGGACGGATTGCTGGTCATATCTCTTACCTTTCACCTGATTCAATGGATGATAAATTTGGACGTAATTATGTGAATAATGATGGATTGTTTGAACTTTTTGGACGTTATGAAGTTGAACGGTATATGGAATATAATACGAATAATTTCTCACGTAACTTTGACCCACTTTCATATCTTTATATAGTTAAAGCCATTAATACTTTCAATCTGAGTCGCGGGTATGATTCTTTACAAGATGCTATTTCACGTATTAAAGCAAAGGTTCATTTGATTTCGTTTTCTTCAGATTATCTGTTTTTTCCATCAGAGATGGAACATATATCTACAATGATGAAAGAGAATGAACAATTTTGTACGTATTTGGAAGTAGAAAGTAACTATGGACATGATGCATTTTTGGTAGAATTAGATAAATTTGAAAATACTATAAAAGAGGTTTTGGGATGAAAGCAAAAAGTTTTGAAGAAAAATTAGAATATTCAAAAGAACTTCTGGAAAAATTAATGAATCCAGAAATTACGCTTGAAGAGTCTGTGAAAATATATGAAGAAGGTTTAAAAAATATTCAAGAGGCACAAACACTTATTGAAGAAGCAAAAACAAAAATAACAGTCATAGAACAAGAAAACCAAAAAGCGGGAGACAGTATTTAATGTCTCAACTTGTTGTAGCAGCACTTCAGTTACCTACACTTGGTATGAATGCAACTAGACTAGAGTTTTATCTGAAGCAAGCCAAGCAGAGAGATGCAGATGTCATGCTTCTTGGGGAATATGTACTGAATCACTTTTTTAAAGAGTTTGAAACCATGTCTACGGCTATGGTTAAAGCACAAACGAAGAATCACCTAGAACTCCTCAAAACACTTTCTCTTAAATATGATATTGTTTTTGTTGCTCCGATTATCATATGTAAATCGGATGGATATTATAAAACAATTGTAAAAATTACACCTAAAAATACACGATATTATGAACAGCAAATTTTGCTTCCCTATTCGCATTGGAATGAAAAAAAGTTTTTTTCAAATGCAATTAAACCATTGAAAGATGCTATGATTTTTAATCTAAAAGGATTTAAGATTATGGTAATGGGTGGCTTTGAACTTCATTTTGACCCTTTCTGGGAACAGGTAACACGTAAAAAAGTTGACTTGGTTTTGTTGCCAACTGCCTCTACTTTTGGATCACATAATAGATGGCGGGAGATCATTAAAGCCAAAGCATTTTTACACGGTTGTTATATCCTACGTGCAAACCGTCTCGGAGAGTACAGTGATACAGAAGTAAAGTGGAAGTTTTATGGTGACACTATGCTGGTTTCACCAGAAGGAGAAGTGGAAATGATGCTTGAAGATAAAGAATCAATGCTTGTTGAAATCATCAACAAGGAAGAAGTTATTGCCCATCGTAAAGCTTGGGGATTTGAAAAAGAACTTAAACAACGTGAGGATTTAGCATGACACAAAGTGAATACTTTAATAGACAAATACAACTTTGGGGGTCAAGTGTACAACAAAGTTTAGAGAAGAAAAAAATTGCAATTATTGGTTCTGGTGGGCTTGGGTGTACGTTAGCTATGGCTTTGGGTACATCAGGTATAGGTGAGATACATATAGTAGATTTTGATACCGTCTCATCTCATAATATTCATAGACAAATAGCATTTACATTAAAAGATGAAGGCTTAAATAAGGCAAAAATTGTAGCAAGTTTGATTGAAGCTAAAAATCCTTTTATAAAAACTGTGGCTTTTGATATGACTTTTGATGACTTTAAAGAAATGGATAATGCTTATGATTTAATACTTGATGCAACGGATAATCTTCCTGTACGAGGAGAAATAGATAAATATGCTAAAAAAAGTAACACTCCTTGGATATATGCATCTGTAGAAGAATTTAATGGACAAGTATGTTTTTTTGATGAGGCAAACTTTCAAGTATTTAACATATCTGATCATAAACCTGGGGGCATAACTGCTCCTATAGTCATGCATATAGGGTCATTACAGGCAAATTTGGCACTACGTTATCTGGCAGGATTGACAGTAGTAAAAGATAAGTTGTATTATCTTTATTTTAATGATGAAGGTGAACTTTTGACGCAAAAATTTGGAATGCCAAAAGCTTAATAGTGCTAAACTTACTAAAATATAAAGGAGATAAATGAAATTAAATATATTTTTGGTTTTTTTATTTGTATTGTTTGTCTCAGCTTGTACACAAGAGACACAAAATTCGCTCAGTCGTTCTCTTCAAAACTGGACAGGAACAAATGGGGTGTTAGATATCTATGCTGGTGATAAGCTGGTACATAAGTTTATTCAAATAGATAAACTCTCTACAGCGAAAGGAACTTCAGATGGTGGATCAAGGCCTTATAGGTATGGATATGGAATTGATGATTTAAATCTAAATGGCAAAAAAGATCCAGGAGAAAAGAAAGTTTATTTTGAATTTTCGGACTACTCAACATCATACATTTTTTATGAACGAAATACAAATTAAAGGGGAATAGGAATGAAATTTATATCTACAAAAGAAGCACCACAGGCTATAGGCCCATATTCACAAGCAATAGAAGCTAAGGGATTCATATATACTTCTGGACAAATTGCTTTAATGCCTAATGGAAGTATGGAAACAAGAGATGTGGAACATCAAACCCATCAAGTAATGAAAAACCTTTATTATGTTCTTGAAGCTGCCGGTGCACACCTTAATGATGTCATAAAAACAACAATTTATTTAGCAGATATGAACGATTTTGATACTGTAAATAAAGTTTATGCACATTACTTTGGTACACATAAACCAGCACGCAGTACTATAGCTGTGAAAACTTTACCTAAAAATGCATTGGTTGAGATAGAATGTATAGCACTCGCAGGAGCTAATTATACTTTTTAGTATGTCTAGATTGCAATAATGCATGATTTTAAAATTAAATTAAAATACTTTTGGGTATAATCACAAACTTTTTAAAAAACATAGAATAACAAAGGGTTTGCAATGTACGCAATCATTAAAGCAAGTGGTCAACAATTCAAAGTTCAAGAGGGTGATATCATCTGTTTTGACAACATGGGTCTTGAACCAAAATCAGCAGTAGAATTTAAAGAAGTTCTAGCATTAGATAATGGTGACTTAACTGTAGGTACTCCTTTCGTAGAAGGTGCTGTAGTTAAAGGTGAGGTAATCAATGAGGGTAGAGATAAAAAAGTTATCATCTACAAAAAAAGAAGAAGAAAAGATTCAAAGCTTAAAAGAGGTTTCAGAAGAGACTTTACAAGAGTTAGAATTACTAAAATAGCATAATCTAAAAGGAGATAAAATGGCACACAAGAAAGGTCAAGGATCTACTCAAAATAACCGTGATTCAGCTGGACGTCGTTTAGGCGTTAAAAAGTTTGGTGGGGAAGCAGTTATTCCAGGTAACATCATCATAAGACAAAGAGGAACTAAAGTTCACCCAGGTAATGGCGTAGGAATGGGTAAAGACCATACTATATTTGCACTTGTTGAAGGTGTAGTTAAATTTGACAACAGAACTTCTAGTCAGAAAAAAGTTTCAGTAATCCCTGCATAATCTTAATTAGAAAAAACCCAAGTGATTTAGGTTTTTTCTATTCTTCATCTATTACAAGTAAGTCTTTACATCTATTGCGTCCCAAAAACCAACCATCTTCATAATCTTTATTATCTTGAAAAAGACTATGTGATTTTTTATAGGTACCTTTAGAAGTGGTACATCCATCTTTAATACCTTTTTTGTATATGTCAGGAAAATGGGAACCAAAGTAAATACCACTATGAGAAAAACCTCCTTTTTGTTGAGAAAGTTGATTAGGTGTACAAGCATTTGATAAGAAGAGGGAAGTGATTAGAAAAATAATTTTTATTGTATATCTATATTTCATATGATACCTTACAATAGTGTTGAGATAAAAAATTATAGCAATACTTTCCTCCAATTTAGATATAATTCCATAATTTATATATTATCTCTAGTGTAGATAATATTTTTTAGAAATATAAAGGTTTAGTTATGTTCGTAGATAGTGTAGAACTTATGATAAGTTCGGGTAAAGGGGGTCCTGGATCCATTTCTTTTTGGACAGAGAAATTTGTTGCAAATGGTGGTCCAGATGGTGGAGATGGAGGGCGTGGTGGTTCTGTTTTTTTTAAAATAGATAATAACACTGATACCCTTTCAGGACTTCGTGGACGTAAACATATGAAGGCAGAAAATGGTCGTCCTGGTGAAGGAAGAAAATGTTATGGGCGTAAAGGTCAGGATTTGACAATTACAGTGCCCCCTGGTACTACTGTTGTAGACATGGAAACAGGTGAAGAAATTATGGACTTGCTTACTGAGGGTGATGTTGTTTTATTCTTAGAAGGTGGTAAAGGTGGATTGGGAAATATGCACTTTAAATCTTCTAGCAATCAAAGACCTACTTATGCACAGCCAGGATTACCAGGTATTACAAAACAGATAAGACTTGAGATGAAACTTATTGCAGATGTGGGACTTGTAGGATATCCAAATGTTGGAAAATCTACACTTATAGCAACACTTTCAAATGCCCGGCCACAAGTGGCCAATTATGAGTTTACAACCTTAACACCAAAACTTGGTGTCGTACATATTGGTGATTATGACTCTTTTATGATGGCCGATATCCCTGGTATTATTGAAGGTGCAAGTGATGGTAGAGGTTTGGGCTTAGAATTTCTTAAACATATTGAGCGTACAAAAACATTATTACTGATGATAGATGCAGCCAATTATAGAGAAATGAAATACCAATATGAGACTTTATTGTTAGAACTTCAGCGTTACTCTGGGACTTTGGCGACACGTAAGCATGCTGTGGCGATTACAAAGATAGATTCACTCCCAGTAGAAGATGTAAATACGTTAACAGAAGTTTTCTTAGCAGATATAGAACTTGAATCCAACAATATGCTACATCAGTATAAAGCAAAAGAGGAATATATTTCTTACGGGTTTAAAAAAGATTTTGGTGTAAAACTTCCTGAGCAGAAGCCACTTTTTGTTTTACCCATCTCATCGGTAGCACATATTAATACTGAGCCACTACGTTATGCTTTAGGTGATTTCATTAAAAGCGTAAAAGAAGAAAATGAGGTTTAAAATGGATATGCAACGTATTGTAATAAAAGTAGGATCTCATGTTTTAACAGAGAAAGGAAATATTGCTAAGCAACGGATGCTTGCCTTAGTAGAGCTTATTGTGCAATTGAAAGAAAACAAATATGAAGTAATTTTAGTGAGCTCTGGTGCAGTGGCTGCAGGGTATACCTGTTTGACATTAGATAGATCTGTTGTCGCTAACAAGCAAGCACTGGCAGCCATTGGACAACCATTATTACTCAAGATGTATCAAGAAAAATTTGCTATATTTGATATATTGTGTTCACAGGTACTTCTTTATGCAGAAGTTTTTGATTCAAAAGAACATATTAAACATGCAAAAGTTGCGATAGATACATTGTTGACTAATAATGTTGTGCCTATTATTAATGAAAATGATACTGTGAGTGTAGAAGAGCTGGTTTTTGGTGACAATGATAGACTCTCAGCACATGTAGCACACCATTTTGATGCGAATCTTCTAGTGATACTTTCAGATATAGATGCATTTTATGATAAAGATCCAAATAAATACGAAGATGCCAAACGACGTGCAGTAGTAAGTCAAATAACCCAAGATGAACTTGAAGCTGAACATAGTCCTAACAATGAATTTGCTACAGGTGGGATAGTGACTAAATTACAATCTGCAGATTTTCTTATGCATCAAGGAAGAAAGATGTTTTTGACTTCTGGATTTAATCTTTCTGATGTGAAAGCTTTACTTCTTGACGGGGAACATGTGGGTGGTACATTGTTTAGGATGCAAGAAAACAATGAAAAAATAAAGTAAATCATAAAAATGAAATATAAAATAGTCTACATGGGAACACCCCATTATGCAAAAGAGATCTTAGAAAGTTTAATAGAAGCTAAAGATATGGAAGTATCACTTGTTTTAACACAGCCAGATAGACCAGTAGGTCGTAAAAAAATCTTGACTCCTTCTTCCGTGAAACTTTTGGCAGAATCGTATAATATTCCAATACTACAACCAAATCGTTTAAAAGATGAAGGGGTAGAAGAAATGATAAAATCGTTTGACCCTGATTTTATCATTGTAGCAGCATTTGGACAAATCTTACCTAGGGCTATATTGAATATTGCACCGTGTATTAATCTACATGCGTCACTTTTACCACAGTATAGAGGTGCTTCACCGGTACAGCAGTCTTTATTGCATGGGGATGAGAAAACAGGTGTGACCTCAATGTTAATGGAGGAAGGTCTTGATACAGGGGATATATTAGAAAAGATTGAGTTCATTATCCCTAAAGATATGAGATTACATGCACTTATGCAACAATTAACAGGTGATGCATCTGTCATTACACTTAGTACAGTGCGTGAGTTTAAACATATAACACCTCAAAAACAAGATGAAGATCAGGCAACACTTTGTAAAAAAATTAAAAAATCTGATGGTGAAATATATTTTGACAATGCCGAATTGATTTACAATAAGTATCGGGCATTTGAAGGATGGCCAGGTATTTTTGATGTAAAGGGTACAAAATATGATGGACTCAGTTTACTCGATATCAAGAGTGAAAATGAAGCATGTCAAATTTTAGCATTTGAGGAAGAAAGTGTCATTATAGGATGCACTAAAGGCAGATTAAAAATAGATACCTTGCAGCCTGCTTCTAAAAAAATGATGACAGCAAAAGCATATTGTGTAGGAAGAGGATTTAAAGTTGGTAATAAAATTATTTGAGACACTTCCCTCAACACAAAAATATCTTATTGAACAGCTTCAAAAAAAAACACTAGAGGCACCCATTGCGATATTGGCATTACAACAAGATGCTGGTGTAGGTTCAAGAGATAATGAATGGTCAGGAGGAAGAGGAAATTTTTTTACTTCAATAGCCGTAAAATTACAAGACTTGCCTAAAGATTTATCTTTGGCTTCAGCATCAATTTACTTTTCATATATTATGAAACAGACACTTGTTGACTTGGGTGAAAATATTTGGTTAAAATGGCCTAATGATTTGTATATGAAAAATGAAAAGATAGGTGGAATCATTACACAAAAGGTCAAAGATACATTGGTCTGTGGAATTGGTATAAATTTAAAAAAATCTCAAAATGGCTACAGTGCCTTACAGAGCGATATTTCTTCTCAATTCTTATTGGATAAATACCTACTAAAGCTTGAAAAACTTCCTAAATGGAAGGAGATATTTAGTGAGTATGAGATAGAATTTGAACAAAGCAGAGAGTTTTCCGTTCATATTGAAAACTATAAAAAGAGCCTTGTAGACGCTTGTTTACAGGATGATGGCTCATTAATCATTGAAGGGGTGAGAGTGTTTAGTTTACGATGAGTGAAGTCATTTGTATTGCCAACCAAAAAGGTGGGGTAGGAAAAACAACAACAGCAGTCAATTTGGCAGCATCATTGGCTGAAAAAGGTAAAAAAGTACTTCTTTTAGACATAGACCCCCAGTCTAATGCAACAACAAGTTTAGGGTTTACTAGAGGTGATTATGAATTCAATATTTATCATGTACTGATAGGATCTAAAAGAGTTTCAGAAGTTGTTTTGAAAACAGCGCTTAAGAACCTCTTTTTGGTGCCCTCAAATATTGGTTTAGTCGGTATTGAAAAAGAGTTTTATAATCCTAAAAAGAAAAATAGAGAATTGGTTTTAAAAGAAAAACTGAAAGAAGTTTCATCAAGGTTTGATTATATTATTATTGATTCTCCCCCAGCATTAGGTCCCATTACAATCAATGCATTAAGTGCTTCAGATTCGGTAATTATTCCTATTCAATGTGAATTCTTTGCACTAGAAGGACTAGCACAACTCCTCAACACCGTCAGTCTTTTGAAAAAGACAATTAATCCTAAATTGAAAATAAAGGGGTTTTTACCGACAATGTATTCAGGACAAAATAATCTTTCCAAACAAGTTTTAGCAGATTTAAGTCACCATTTTAAAGATAAGCTTTTTCACATGAAAAAAGGGAGAGAGTGTATAGTGGTGCCAAGAAATGTAAAGATTGCAGAAAGTCCAAGTTTCGGTAAGCCAGTAATTTCTTATGCGACGAACTCCAAAGGTTCTCTTGCATATAGGGATTTGGCAACAGTGATAGTAAGAGGTTAGTGATGGGATTAGGTAGGGGCTTAGGAGAAATTCTTTCTGAAGTAGAAGAAGCATATGAAAAAGATTTATCAAATATAGATAGTTTTGAACTTGAAGCACAAGGTATGAGAGTGGAAGAACTTTCTGTAGATAGTGTTATGCCGAATCCTTTTCAGCCTAGAAAACATTTTGATGAGGAATCATTACTGGAATTAAGTAAGTCTATTTCTGAACATGGGCTACTACAACCAATAGTAGTTATAGAGAAAGAAGATGGGTATTTACTTATTGCAGGGGAACGTCGTCTACGAGCACACAAACTGGCAAAACTAACAAGTATTAAAGCCATTATAGCTGATGTGGATATAGATGAAGTAAGATTACGGGAACTTGCACTCATTGAAAATATTCAAAGAGAAAACCTTAATGCTATAGAGCTTGCGAATTCTTATGCCGAACTCATAGATGTACATGATATAACACATGATGCTCTTTCTTCTATTGTTCATAAAAGTCGTTCTCAGATTACAAATACATTACGTCTTCTAAATTTATCTAGATACGCACAAGAACATTTGATAAAAAATAAAATTACACAAGGTCATGCCAAAGTGTTGATTGGGCTAGATAATGCAAAACAAAAGGTAATTATAGATAGTATCATTGGACAAAAATTGTCAGTGCGTGATACAGAAAACATGATAAAAAACGCTAAAATATCAAGGAGTAGTAAAGCATCTAAATTTGTGGAAAATAATTTATTACAAAAGTATGAAAAAGACCTTAAAGAAAGTTTACCTTTTGAGTATGTACTGAAGACAAAAAGTATAGAAATAAAATTTCAAAATGAGGAAGAAATAGCAACCTTTGTCTCACTTATTAAAAGTAACACATAAATAATACTACAAGCAAGAATAAACTCTATGTACAGATTAGTAGCAATAAATACAAAACATACTTATTTTTCATTAAAACACTTATAATTTAATCAAGATTAGATAACCAAAATGCTAATATTATACGAAATTACATGAGGAGTCTTAATGCTTGACATACATTTACCATTGATGTTGTTTGTTTTAGTATTGTTTCTAACACTGATTGTTCTTTTAAATAATATGCTATTCAAGCCATTGGTTAAATTTATGGATGATAGGGATGCCTCAATAGCAAAAGATTTAGAAGCAGCAAAAAGTTTTAGTGGCAATACAGATGAACTCAATGCTAAAGCGGAAGAAATTATTAGCAATGCTAAGAATGAAGCCGCAACAATCAGACAGAAAGCAATTGATGATGAAAAAACATTGGCTGCAAGTAAAGTTCAAACCAAACAAAATGAAATAGACAAAGAATTTGAAAGCTTTGTTGAGAAGTTAGCTGTAGAAAAAGAGAACTTAAAAAATGAGTTACTCTCTCAAATGCCTCTGTTTAAAGAGAGCTTAAAAGCTAAGTTTAGCAAATTATAAGAGAAGGGATAAAATGAAAAAATTCGTACTATGGTCTTTACTCTTTGTTCCTGCTATTCTTTTGGCAAGTGGGGGAGATGCTGAGTCATCACGTTATTTTGCACAAACGGGTAGAGAAACAGATTTTTTGCCAAGAGTATTTAACTTTGTAATCTTTGCAGCTTTATTGGTTTATTTGCTTGCAAACCCAATCAAAGAGTATTTTAAAGGTAGAACTGAAGCTATTGCACTGCAGCTTAAAGAGATTGAAGAAAAGCTTCAAGCTGCAAAAAATGAGAAAAAAGAAGCACAGGCTAGACTAGATGAATCAGAGAAGAGAGCAAATAAAATTCTTGAGGATGCCAAGAAAGAAGCGATTATTTTAGCTCAAAAAATATCGCAATCAAATGAGCATGACTTGGCTACAATGACAAAACAATTTGAAGAAAAGATACTTTTTGAAGAAAAAAGATCTGTTAGAGAAGTAATAGATGAAATTTTGAGTGAGAATATTACTAATGACGACATCATGATTGATGAAACAAAAGTAGTTGATATTATTTCTAAGAAGGTGGCATAAAATGGAAGAGTTAATTGCAAAAAGATACGCCAAAGCACTTTCAGAGTCAAGTGATGATGTAGCAGGTATTGCAGAAGTTCTTAATGTTCTTAGTGAGGTCATCAATACAAAAGAAGTAAAAAATACATTAACATCACCTATTGTTGAAAGTGAGAAAAAAACAGAAATGATTTTGTCTGCACTTGGTACAGATATTGATAAGGTACTTATAAATTTTATCAAAATATTAGGTGAGAACAAAAGACTTGATTTGATTCCTGCAATAGCAAAAGTACTCAATTCAGACTTACAAAAAATTTCTAATAACTATGAGGGTGTTTTAAAAAGTAATGAAAAACTTGATTCAAGTGCTTTAACTAATCTCGAAGAAACACTTAAAAAGTATACAGGTTCAACAATCAAACTAACGCAAGAAAAATCTAATCTTGATGGCTTACGCGTTTCAGTTGATGATTTAGGTATTGAGGTAAACTTCTCTAAAGAGAGAGTTAAAGAACAACTAATTGATTTCATTAAGAAATCTTTATAGTTATCTAACAGTAAAGGAGTATCAGTGGCAGTTAAATTGCAAGCAGATGAGATTAGTTCGATCATCAAGGAAAGAATTGAGAATTTTGAAATTGATGTAGACATCAATGAAATAGGTAAAGTAGTAGGTATCGCAGATGGTATTACAACAGTATATGGTCTTAACAATGTTATGGCTGGGGAAGTTGTAGAATTTGACAATGGTGCGAGAGGGCTTGTATTAAACCTTGAAGAAGCAAACGTAGGTGTTGTTGTTTTAGGTACCAGTTCAGGTATTAAAGAGGGAATGAGTGTTAAGCGAGTAGGTGAACTACTTAAAGTTCCTGTAGGTGATGGGCTTATGGGTAGAGTTGTTAACTCTCTTGGTGAAGCCGTAGATGGGAAAGGTATCATTGAAGCAGCAGAACACAGATTTGTTGAAGAAAAAGCACCTGGAATTATGGCAAGAAAATCTGTACATGAACCACTTCAGACTGGAATAAAAGCGATTGATGCACTTGTTCCAGTAGGACGCGGTCAAAGAGAACTTATTATCGGTGACAGACAAACAGGTAAAACGACACTTGCTATTGATACCATCATCAACCAAAAAGGTCAAGATGTTGTTTGTATTTATGTGGCAATTGGACAAAAACAATCCACTGTCGCAGCAACAGTGAAAAAGCTTGAAGAACATGGTGCAATGGATTATACAATTATTGTAACAGCAGGTGCTGCTGAATCTTCAGCATTACAATTCCTTGCTCCTTATGCTGGTGTAACTATGGCTGAGTACTTTAGGGATAATGGCAGACATGCAGTTATATTTTATGATGATTTATCAAAGCATGCTGTTGCATATAGAGAGATGTCACTTATCTTAAGACGTCCTCCAGGTAGAGAAGCATATCCAGGGGATGTTTTTTATCTACATTCAAGACTTCTTGAAAGAGCTGCAAAACTTTCTGATGAATTAGGTGCAGGTTCAATTACTGCATTCCCAATCATTGAAACACAAGCAGGTGATGTAGCAGCGTACATACCAACAAATGTTATCTCTATTACAGATGGACAAATTTTCCTTGAGACTGACTTGTTTAACTCAGGTATCAGACCAGCAATTAATGTTGGACTTTCAGTTTCACGTGTTGGTGGTGCAGCTCAAATTAAAGCGACTAAACAAGTATCTGGTACATTAAGATTAGATCTTGCATCATTTAGAGAGCTTCAAGCCTTCGCACAATTTGCATCGGATCTTGATGATTATACACGAGGTCAATTGGAGCGTGGTCAGCGAATGGTTGAAGTACTTAAACAAGGGCCTTATGCACCAGTTGCTATTGAAAAGCAAGTTGTGATTATTTTTGCAGGTGCAAATGGATATCTTGATGATATTCCTGTTTCTTCTGTAGTGAAGTTTGAGTCTGATCTTATGCCATTTATGGAGGCAAAGTATGTAAACATCCTTGATTCTATTAGAAATGATAAGAAAATCACTGATGATACTGAAGCAGAATTAAGAAAAGCTATCGAAGACTTTAAAGCTTCATTTGCTGGATAAGAAAGGCTCAAAATGGCTAATTTAAAAGAGATTAAGCGTAAAATTGGATCTGTTAAAAATACACAGAAAACGACTAACGCTATGAAGCTTGTTTCTTCTGCTAAATTGAAGAGAACAGAAGAGCTTGCTAAAAGATCTAGGGTCTATGCATCTAAGTTGACAGAACTCTTAAATGAGATTGCACAAAAAATGCAACAGTCAAATGTTGAAGGCATAGATAATATTTATTTTAAGGATATACAAAATCCTACAAAAGTAGATATTGTCTTTATTACTGCAGACAAAGGTCTTTGTGGTGGGTTTAACTCTCAAACGATTAAAAGAACAAATAAACTAATCGAAGAGTTCCGGGCAAATGATGTAAAGGTACGTCTTAGAGCAGTGGGTAGAAAAGGAATTGACTTTTTTAAATTCAATGGCATTGAATTAAATGATGAAATTATCGGACTTTCTGCTGCCCCTGATTTTAAGCAAGCTGCAGAGTTTATCTCTGATGTGGCAGAATCTTATGTGCATGGTGAGACAGATAAAATCATTTTAGTGCATAATGGATATGTTAATATGATTACACAAGAAGTGAGAGAAGAGCAGGTACTACCTGTAGATACTTCAAAGTTAGAACTTAACAGTGAAGTGACTTCTGAACTTGAAGTTGAACCAGATGAGGATGATACACTTTTAGATGCATTGGTGAAGCGTTATGTCGAGTATACGATGTATTATTCGCTTATTGATTCCCTTGCAGCTGAACATTCAGCACGTATGCAAGCGATGGATGCAGCAACTAAAAATGCAAAAGAGATGGTGAAAGAGTTAAACGTTAAGTATAACAAAGCAAGACAAGAATCGATTACTACTGAACTCATTGAGATTATCAGTGGTATGGAATCAATGAAATAATTAGGAGAAAGCAAGTATGACAGGTAAAATAGTACAAGTCTTAGGTCCCGTAATTGATGTGGATTTTACAGATTATCTACCAGAAATTAATGAAGCGTTGGAGACAATAACTACAATTGATGGTAAAGAACATAGGTTAGTTTTAGAAGTAGCAGCCCAACTTGGTGATAGTAGAGTAAGAACAATTGCTATGGACATGAGTGAAGGTCTTGTAAGAGGTCAAACAGTAAAAGCAACAGGTGAATCTATTAAAGTCCCTGTTGGTGAAGAAGTTCTAGGACGTATTTTCAATGTTATCGGTGAAGCTATCGATGATAATGGTGATGTAAATGCAAAAGAATATTGGTCAATACATAGAGATCCACCACCTTTTGAAGAGCAAAGTACAAAAACAGAAGTATTTGAAACAGGTATTAAAGTAGTTGACCTTCTTGCACCATACAATAAAGGTGGAAAAGTTGGACTATTTGGTGGAGCAGGTGTTGGGAAAACAGTTATTATTATGGAACTTATTAACAACGTTGCTATGAAACATTCAGGATATTCAGTATTTGCAGGTGTCGGGGAAAGAACACGTGAAGGAAATGATCTTTACTTTGAAATGAAAGACTCAAATGTACTTGATAAAGTTGCACTTTGTTATGGTCAAATGAGTGAACCTCCAGGGGCACGTAACCGTATTGCTCTTACAGGTCTGACTATGGCTGAATACTTTAGAGATGAAATGGGTCTAGATGTGCTTATGTTTATTGATAATATCTTTAGATTTGCACAATCAGGTTCTGAAATGTCTGCACTTCTTGGACGTATTCCCTCAGCAGTTGGGTACCAGCCAACTCTAGCAAGAGAGATGGGTGCACTTCAAGAAAGAATTACATCAACAACGAAAGGTTCTATTACATCTGTTCAGGCAGTATATGTTCCTGCAGATGATTTGACAGATCCAGCTCCTGCATCTGTATTTGCTCACTTAGATGCAACAACTGTATTGAATAGATCTATTGCTGAAAAAGGTATCTACCCTGCGGTAGATCCTCTAGATTCAACTTCGAGAATGCTTGACCCACAAATAGTTGGTGATGAGCATTATGGTATTGCGACAGGTGTACAGCAAATTCTTCAAAAATACAAAGATCTTCAAGATATTATTGCAATTCTTGGTATGGATGAGCTTTCTGAAGATGATAAACTTGTGGTAGAACGTGCAAGAAAGATTGAAAAATATCTTTCACAGCCATTCCACGTAGCTGAAGTATTTACAGGAAGTCCTGGTGTATATGTTACACTTGATGATACAATTGAAGGATTTAAAGGTCTTCTTGAAGGTAAATATGACCATATGAATGAAGCAGCATTCTATATGGTTGGTAACATCGATGAAGCTATTGCTAAAAACGATAAGATTAATGCTAAGTAACCTTAGTACTTATCAGTAAAGGATAATTATGGAACTTATGAAACTAGAAATCATCACACCTAATGGTGTGATATTTGATGGTGATGTTACACAAGTGAATTTACCTGGATCTGAGGGTGAATTTGGTGTTTTAGCTGGTCACTCAACATTGGTTTCTTTACTCGATACGGGTGTCATTGTTTACAATAGAGCAGATGGAAGAGAAGTAGCTGTAGCTATCAACTCTGGATATGTAAAAGTTGATGAAGAAAAAACAACCTGTATTGTAGATGGTGCAGTTGCTCTTTCAGGAGAAGATACACATATTGCTCAAGCAATTGAAAAAGCAAAAGAATTACTCAAAAGTACTCAAGCTTCAAATGCATCAATCGCTTCTGCAGTGAGTAAAGTAGAAAAAATAGGAAAGTCATTTTAAATTGGGCGCTCTTTTAGATTATTTCATCCATGGCAGTGCAATAACATTTATTGTATTGCTGGGTCTATCCATTTATTTCATCGCTACATTTTGGGTTTTTTTAGATAGATTTTACATATTAAATACCCGTATTACATCAGAAGCACAATCGCTAAAAGCATTGTACACAGGTCAGTCAAAATCAGTGGCAAGTACTTCACTCATTTTTACTTACTTGTCTCGTGTAAATGAACCCAACAGAGCGATATTAGAAGCTGCATCATCAGATGCGATAAGAGTCTCAACAAAAGGGCTTACCTGGCTTTCAATTATTGCATCTACTTCACCATTTATTGGGCTTTTTGGAACAGTCATTGGTATATTGGAAACATTTTCAAAGCTTGGCTCTCAGTCAAGTGCATCGTTGAGTGTTGTTGCCCCTGCTATTTCTGAAGCATTGATTGCTACAGCTGCAGGTATTGGGGTAGCTATTTTTGCGTATACTTTTCATTTGATTTTAAAACGAAAAGCTTATGAACTTTCTTCACTTCTTACATCACAGGCGGAAGTTATACTTTCTCAGGTTAGTGAGGAAGCATAGATGTTTAGTTGGGATGATAGTCCGGACTTGAATATTACACCTTTGGTGGATGTTATGCTAGTATTAATGGCGATACTTATGGTTACTGCCCCCACAATCACCTTTCAAGAACAAATTGATCTTCCTCAAGGTTCCAAAACGGTTAAAGTTACAAAACCCAAAACACTCACTATAAGAATGGATAAAGAGAAAGTGATTTATTTAAAAAATGATACTTATGGTTTTGATACTTTTGCTGATGATTTTGTGAATATGTCTGTTAAGTTTGATAAGAATATGGAAGTCTATATACGTGCAGATGAGACTTTACAATACAAAAATATTATGTTTTTACTTAAAAGTGTAAAATCTGCGGGTTTTGAAAAAGTATCGCTAATTACAGAATGAAAAAAAAATCTCCTAAACTCATCTGGGGGCTCATGTCTGTTGGTATATATTTTGCTACGGTAGGGGCACTTATATTTTATTTTAATACGCGAAATGAAAAAAAATCAGTGCATTATGTTAAAAAAAATGAAAACCGTATTCAAGTGGCACTGCATACACCTAAAAAAGAAAAAATGATTAAGTCAAAACCTAAAAAACTGATATCACAATCAAAAGTTAAACAAAAATCAAAACCAAAAGATATAAAAAAGAAGGTGATACAGGAAAAAATCGTAAAAAAACTTGCTATAAAAAAAGATGTCAATAAGACAAAACCCCAAAAACAAACAGTTAAAAAAGCAAATAAGCCAAAAGTTAAAAAAACATCAGAACTTTTTTCAAAAATAAAAACTGAAGAGAAAAAATTAAAGATGCAGATTACGGATAAACCTATCAAAAGTGTAACTAAAAAAAATATTATTAAAATCTCAGAAAAACATTTAAGTGCAAGTGAACGTGTAAGTAGCACATTAAAAATGAGTGACAGTGGTGTTGAGAATGCTTATTTTGCTAAAGTACAAAGTATGTTGGAAGATTGGCCTGCTCAGAGTGATTTTGCTGGAGAAAAGGCTACAGTGATACTTTATATTGAACCAAGTGGAAGATTTAAGTTTAGAATTAAGTCTGGGTCAAGTATTGAAGATTTTAACACGGGGTTAATGGGTTTTTTGGAACAGTTGCAAACTATAGGATTTGGTAGACATAATGCAGGTAGAACCTATGAATTTGAGGCAGAATTTATTGCAAAAGAATAAACTTATAGACAGTTAATAATTTAGGCATACTTCAAACTGTACATGATAATAGAAGCAGCAATACCGACATTAAAACTTTTTATGCCTTTTTCCATTTCTATTTGTATAACTTCATCACAATGTGCCAAAACTTCATCAGAAATACCAGAGCCTTCATGACCCATGAGTAAAACCCATTTTTCTGCTACTTCTATGGAGGAGAGAGGTGTTGCATTATCTCTTACTTCAGCTGCATATATATGATACCCCTCTTCTTTTAGATACTGAATGGTCTCTATGATATTGTTATAAAGAGATATTTTAAGCATACTGATGTGTCCCATGGAAACACGAAGAGCACGTCTTGAGTACGGGTGGGGACCACGTGTTGGGAGCAGGTAAGAATGGATACCAAGAGCAGCAGCTGAACGTGCGATGGACCCTATATTCTGTGTTGAACTGATCTCATCTAACATAATGATGTGTTTATCAAGTTTATCTAGAGATGTTAATGATGGTCTTTTACCATGCATCATGACGTTATGATGAATTTTATGACCTACAATTTTTTGCATCAGTTCTTTGCTTGCGACAAAAAGTTGAGGAATGTTTTTATCTTCAATAAGATGCATAAACTCAGCATAATATGCTTCTGTAGCCAGAATACTTTTGATGATGATATCAGATTTGAGAAGCAGGTTAACCACTTTTGGACTATCAGCAACAAAACTTTGGTCGGCGGTAAAAGCATTATCTCTAAATTGATGATAGATGTTTAAATCTGGAATATGTATATCGTTTACTTTAATGAATCTCATACAGTATTGTATCTTTATTTAAGCATTTCATACTTTGAGTGGTTTATGTTAAAATATCATATCAAGGAGTATACTGATGAAAGAAAAACTACAATACTACTTACATAAGTTATTAGAACTAGAAGGTAGTGATTTGCATCTAAAAGCAGGATCATTGGTGCATATGCGTCTTAAAGGTGAGTTACATTCAGTTAAAAGTGAAAAATTAACAAATGATAATATGTTAGCTATAGCAGAAGAGATTCTTAACAAAGATCAGTATAATAAACTTATAGAGGATCAAGAATTAGATTGTGCATATGTATTAGATAATGAAAAGCGTTTTAGGGTAAACTTTTTTTATCAAATGCATGGCTTAAGTGCGGTTCTTCGAGTAATACCAGAAAAGATATTGTCGTTAGAAGAGTTACAACTTCCAAAGGTAATAGGTAAATTAGCAGAGTTAAATCATGGATTAATTCTTGTTACAGGTACAAGTGGCTCAGGTAAATCTACTACATTAGCTGCTTTGTTGGACAGAATCAATAAAACCAAAAGAAAACATATTATCAGTATAGAAGATCCTGTTGAATATTTACATGCAGAACATTCTTGTCTCATTTCTCAACGTTCTGTGGGTACGAATACACGCTCTTTTTCTAATGCTTTAAAAGCAGCACTGCGTGAAGACATGGATATTATTTTCATTGGAGAAGTCCGTGATTTAGAAACAATGGAAATTGCCTTGCATGCAGCAAATACAGGACATTTAGTTGTAGCAACAATTCATACACTTGATGCAAAAGAAACTATAAGTAGGGTTGTTGCAATGTTCCCAAAAGAAGAGCAAGATCGCATTCGCATGACTTTGTCCTTTGTATTAGAAAGTGTAATTTCTCAGAGATTGGTAAAAACAATGGATGGTGACAGAGTACCTGCAGTAGAAGTACTGTTGAAAACGAAAAGAATATCTGAACTTATTGCTGAAAATAGAGATAATGAAATTTTGGAAAGTATTGAAAAGGGTAAAGAGATTTATGGTTCACAATCTTTTGATCAATCTTTGTTTGAATTATATTCCAGGAATATGATTGGTAAATCTGTAGCATTAAGTATGGCCACAAATCCTTCTGATATGAGTCTGAAAATTCAAGGTATACAAAAAGTTTCTGGAGGGGAAACAAAAGATGTTCAAGGCAGAGGTAATAAAGGCATTTTTGATTTAAAATAGAGATTACTCAGTTTAATATTAATTAATGAAGATTTTAACACTGCCTTGATATAATGTTTGTTAAAAGACCATTATTAAGGAATAATTTTTGAAATATATATTATTGATACTGTTATCGTTTAATCTTTTTGCAGCAGATGCTACACTTAAAATAGAAAAAGATGTAGAACAGCGTACTCGAATTGCTTTGATAGATGCTTCTGGAGTTGTAAACAATACATTTTTTAAAATATTACAATCAGACTTTAAAATTTCAGGTCATTTTTTAGTAGATAAAACACATCATAAAGGTGATCTTAATTCAAATTATCTTTTACCTGTAGTGAAAAGCAAAGACTATGTTTTAAAATACTCTCTGTCACAACAAACAGGAACAAAGCTAATGATTCGCCTATTAAAAGCATCAGATAGTACTGAAGTGTATAAAAAAAGTTATGCGATTCCCACAAAAAATAAAATGCCTTTTCTTGCACATAAAGCAGTCAGTGATATAAACAATGTTTTGAAGTATTCTGACATTTCCTGGATCAATCGTTATGTTGTATTTGCACGTTATACAACACCTGGTAAGAGTGAAATACTATTAGCAGATTATACCTTTAATTATAAAAAAGTGATTATTAAGGGAGGATTGAATCTCTTTCCAAAGTGGGCTGACGATAAGCAAAAGAATATTTATTACAGCGCGTATAATGGATTAAAGCCTGTATTGTATAAAATGAATATTTATACAGGGGGAAAAGAAAAAATTATAAGCTCAGAAGGAATGCTCGTTTGCTCTGATATCAGCAAAAATGGTTCTAAAATATTATTGACAATGGCACCAGAAGGTCAGGCAGATATTTTTGAGCTAGATGTCTCATCAAAATCTAAACGAAAAATAACCAATTTTAATGGGATAGATGTAAGTGGAAAATATATAGATGATGAGAGTCGTATCGTCTTTGTATCAAATCGACTGGGATATGCTAACATTTTTAAAAAGTCTATTCATTCTTCCTCTGTGTCACAAATGGTGTATCATGGACGTAATAACAATGCGGTTGATGCGCATGGAAGTCAGATAGTATATTCAAGTAGGGAGAGCCAAAATACTTTTGGATCAAATACATTTAATCTTTACTTAACTTCATCGCATGGTAGGGACACCCGACCTTTAACAACAACAGGAGCGAACCAATTTCCAAGATTTTCTACTGATGGATCGGTTATTCTCTATATTAAACATAGAGGTGCTGGCTCATCCATTGGGTATATAAATTTAGCGAGTCATCAAAGTTTGCTTTTCCCACTTTCTGGGCGAAAAATTCAATCTATAGATTGGTAATAAATACTTAATTAAAGGATTAAAAATGATACAAAAATCAATCATCATGGCATTAACACTTACGGTAATCATTATAACTGGATGTAGTCAAAAAGCTCCAGATTTAAATGCTAATACAGGAAGTAATAATGTTTCAGATGCAAATCAAATAGCCGGAGAAACTGTTTCTATAGATGAAAACGCATATGGCAATGAAAATGGTGCAAATAGTGGTACCTTTAACAGTAGTAGTGATGGCTTTCAGAGTATTTATTTTGATTTTGGTGATTATAGTGTTTCTTCATCCATGGAAAATAAAATTGCTGAAAATACAAATATAGTTAACAAGCATAATAATCAAATCAAACTTGAGGGTAACTGTGATGAATTTGGTACAGATGAATATAATTATGCCTTGGGACTGAAAAGAGCTAAAGCAGTTAAAGATAGTCTTATTTCAGAAGGTATAGCAGCAAGTAGAATAGTGATTATTTCTTATGGTGAGAGTAACCCTGTATGTTCAAGTCCGACAGATAGTTGTTATGCGCGAAATAGAAGAGTTGATCTTCGTTTGGTAAAGTAGATAACAATGAAATATTTTGTGTTGATTTTAAGTATAAGTAGTACTTTAGCATTTTCTGAACCCTCTGTCTATGGGAATACTCAAAATACATATACCAGTTCAGTAGATAATAAGACTATCTCATCACTAAAACGTCAAATAGCACAACAAAATGAACGTATAGAAGGGCTCATGAGTATTGTTGAAGGACTAAGTGCGACTGTAAACGAATTACAATACCAGACTCAGACATCAGGAAATATAAATAGTGATGGGGATACTAGAGATCTTCTTCAAGATCTTGGAAAGATGATAGATAAAATAAATACAAACTATGTGACAAAAGAAGAACTTTCAAAAGCATTAAAATCTAAAGGTAAGTACACTGCTTCTAAGTTAAAAAACAAAGTTAACCATAATAACGAAAAATATTTAGAAGGGAAGAGTACGGCAAAACTCTATAGTGAGGGTGTACGGCTTTTTGTTAAAAAACGCTATGATGAAGCTAAAAAGAGATTTACTGTTACAGATACAAAGGGATACAAACCTGCTGCTTCAAATTATTATCTGGGTGAGATTGCATACTACACAAAAAAGTATGAAGATGCTATTTTTTATTTTAAAAAAAGTGCAGGATTATATGATCAGGCTTCATACATAGATACGCTACTCTTACATACAGCAATTTCCTTGGAAAAAACAGATGAAAAAGCACAAGCAAGGGCATTTTATGAAAATATAGTTGCAAATTATGAAGGCAAAAAAACGGCAATAATAGCCAAACAAAAGTTAAAGAAATTATAAATGTCATTGATGAGAAATATGTGGCTTACATTATGTATGATGAGTACATCTATGTGGGCAGAAACAATATTCTATGACGGGGATGTACCCCCTGTGATTAAAGAGTTAAACTATGAACTTACTCCGATTTCAAAAACTATTTTCAAAGTCACAAATTTGAATACGGATGAAGAGAAAATCATTGATTTAACTGGGAAAAATTTTATACTTGTATCCGTACGAGAAAAAGGGAGTGATGGGCGTTTTTATGCAGTTGACCGTGATGGCACTGTGTGGTGGAGTGGACCAGTAACTTCAGGTGCTCCAGAATTTAGAAGTCCTTCAGGTGTCTTTTCTATCATCCAGAAAAAACGTTATCATATGTCAACTGCTTTTCCAGATGAGTCTGGGGTAAACAATATGGATTACATGATGAAGTTTACTTACAGAGGTCATGCTTTGCATAAAGGAAGTGTAGATTGGATGTCTCATGGGTGTATTCATATAGATCCCAAAGATGTACCAGTCATTTATAAATGGTCAAACTTTAAAACAAAAGTGGTCATCACTAGACATACATATATGCCCTTCGCAAAAGATGATTTACGTAGGATATATCTAGGACGTTAACTTTTTTGGATTGACACATTTTACGATTGTGCTTCATCTTTCATTCGTTGTGCTATATATGCAGCTGTTGGAGCATCTACGGTATTGATATGCAGAACTATCCATTCTGGAGATTTACGGATAAAATTGATAACTTTATTTATATCACCAAACTTTTTCCATTGTTTGATAGTGAT
>Ga0256839_1001227_pt1 | contig 31610 bp, 48 predicted proteins | sample 354166metaG_FD_185968 | JGI IMG/M metagenome (GOLD analysis project Ga0256839, IMG submission 185968) | Hydrothermal vent microbial communities from Mid Atlantic Ridge, Atlantic Ocean - 354-166 | ecosystem: Environmental > Aquatic > Marine > Hydrothermal vents | place: Atlantic Ocean: Mid... | reverse complement strand
GTTGGCGCCGAACCGGTCGACGACGTGGTCGACGAGGGCGTCGGCGGGCATCCAATGGCCGAGGGTGGAGGCGACGTCGTCGATGAGCTCGGCGATGGTCGCCATCATCCCGCCTCCCGCATCGCCGCGGCCTTCTGCCGGCGGTATCGGATCGACGCCCGTTCCCGCGGCGTCAAACCGCCCCGCACCCCCAAAATGTCGTAATACTTGGAGTTGGAGGAGAGGGCGTCGTCGAGGCATTCGGCGACGACGGGGCATCGGTCGCAGAAGAGGCGGATCTGTGCGCGGTAGCGGCGCTCGAGACGGCCCGGGTCGACGGGGACGGTGAGTCCCCGCTCGGGCCACCACATCGAATCGACGCCGCGGCACACCGCCTGGTCTCTCCATCCCATCAGCCGATCATCCGGATCTCACGGGCGGCCGCTTCGGCGACCGCCTCGACGGCGGCCCGGACGGTCGGATGCAACCCCATCCGGATCGTGTCGCCGTTGGGACGGTGGACGGTGACCTCCCATCCGGACGGTCCGATGCGGCGGCGGCGGACGACGGTGACGCCCATCCCCGGCGCGGTGATCGACACCGCCCGCTCGTCATGCGTCCCCACGGTCCACCTCCATGACGTCGACGGGGCGGCCCGCATGGCCGAACCCGTATTCGGCCCGGTGCTCTGCCCTGGCGTCGTCCCCGACGAGGACGGCGCCGCAGCGGCGGCATTCATACATCGTGTCTCCTTTCCGGTCCGACCCTCCTGGCCGGTCCGGTGACACCACCCGTCCCCTGTCGGGGTCACCGTCACTTCCCCACAGACGAACCCTGCGCCCACCTCGGCTTTGTCGCTTCGGTGGTCGACCCGTCGAGGGTCGGGGTGGTGTCACCGCACCGGCTCCGGTGCGGCGGATGTTACCGACGTCGCCGTCGCCGATGCTGGATCCAGTCCCACACGGTGGCTCTGGACCACAGCACCTGCCTGGCCGTCACCCAGTCCGGGTCGGGCAGTTTCCCCGCCCAGCGGTATCGCGTGATCGTGTCGGTTTTCACCCCGGCGGCGGCGGCGAACTCGGCGACGCCGCACACCTCCGGGATCTCGTCCGGTGACGTCACCGGACCTACGGTTTCGGTTTGCATCATGCTCCTTTCACCAGGCTCCGAGCTGGTCGTCGACCATCGCCGCGTATCCACGCTCCCCCGCCTCTTCGTCGGCGGCGCGATGCCAGCAGTCCCAGCAGAGGCCGCCGTCCCATTCGGGGTCGACACCGCAGTCGCGGCAGCTGGTATGGTCGTCGCCATCCGGTCCGGCACCGTCGTGTCCGGCCAGTCGGCCGCCCTGCGTCTCCGGGGCGGCCGACGTCGTTGCGGTGTGGGTGACGATGGCGGCAACGAGGTGGGCGCACCATTTGCCGTGCGTCCCGGCGGGGCAGGTGCAGACGCCCCGGTGGTCGCTGACGACCCCGACCCAGTAGGAGCCGTGGTCGCCGTCGACCCGGTAGACGCCCGGGTCGTCGGTGGGGTGGATGCGGCCGTCGGCGACGATCCGGGCGGCTTTGGTGAGCGTCTTGGGGGACACGTTGCGGCTGCGGATCGCGGCTGCGAACGTCCCGTCGACGGTGATCATGGTGGTGTCGGCCATCTGCGTCTCCTTTCCGATCCGGCCAGTCCTTACACCACGCAAGTTACCCGGTCTGCCCGGACGTGTCAAGTGGTGTCGGCGAACAGGGTCGGGGTGCCGAGGATCCGTCGGACCGCCTCGGCTGCCTGGGCGGGGACGACGGCGTTGCCGAGCAGCCGCAACGCCGCCGCCCGCCGGTCGACGATGTCGCACACCCACCCGTCGGGCAGCATCATCATCCACTCGGTGAACCGCGGGTTCAGGCGGCCTCGAGAACGGGCCGTCTCCACCACCGGCGGCGGCGCCGGCCGACCCAACGCCCGTTCGTGCCGGCCGATGGCGTCCCGGTATTCGCCCCACCAGTCGGCGAAGGCGACGTCGCAGAGGGTGCGGCCGAGATGCCCGGTCGATTCGGGTCCGCGGATGCGGGTGGCGTTGCGGCCTCCCCGGGCGTCCCGGGCGACCGGGGTGGGGAGGAGCCGTTCGACGACGGTGCAGAGGTCATCGCCGCCTGATCGTGGACGGTGGCGGCGGGCGAGGTCGGGACCGCGGTGGTCCGACGCCGTCGGGGTCGGCATCAGACGGCCCACCCCACCGCCAACCGGGCCCGAGGCGGTGAGCGGCGGTGGGGTGTCGGCGGTGGATGCGACGACGAACACGCGGCGGCGCCGATGGCAGGCGCCGATCTCCGCCGCCGCCATCACCGTCCAGCCGACCTTGTATCCGAGCCGTTGCAGGTTGTCGACGATGCCGCCGAACAGGCTGCCGCCGTCGATGGTGACCAGCCCCGGGACGTTCTCGATGATGACGGTGGCGGGTCTCATGGCGTCGACTATGCGGGCGACGTGCGGCCAGAGCCACCGGTCGTCGTCGGCGCCGCGGCGCCGACCGGCCTGGGAGACCGGCTGGCAGGGAAACCCCGCGGTGATGACGTCGACCGGGTCGAGACGGTCCGGGTCGACGGTGGTGATGTCGCCGACGTTGGGGACGTCGGACCATCTGGCGGCGAGCACCTCGGAGGCGTCGACGTCGATCTCGGACACCCATCGGACGTCGACGTCGCCCCACAGGTGGTGGGCGGCCAGGTCGAGGCCGCCCACCCCGGTGCAGAGGGATCCGACGTTCACAGCTCGGCGAGGACCCGGTCGATGTCGGCGAGGGACAGGCCCAGCTCGGCGAGTTCGGCCCTGGCGTCGGCGACGGTCTGGGTCGGGTCGTGGTCGGCGAGGCGGGCGAGCACGGCGGCGATCCGGTCGACATCCTGGTGGGAGGCGGCGTTCCGCAGCCCCCACAGCCGATGCCATGCGGCGGTCATGGCGTCGACGAAGCCGTCGTAGTTGTCGACGTCCCATTCCTGGAACAGGTCGGCGATGTGGTTGCGGAGGTCGGTCCTGGTGGTGATGGTGGTCATGTCGGTGTCTCCTCTCGGGTCGGTGCGGGTCAGACGATCTCCCAGACGGTGATCTCGCCGTCCTGGACATTGACGATCCACCCGTCGGCCTCCAGACGGTCGACGAGCGCCTCGACGGCGGCGCCGCGGATGCGGCGGTCGAAGCGGCGGGTGTCGATCAGGTCGACGAGGCGGACCTCGTCGAGGTCGTCGACGACGTCGTCGCAGACACACCGGGCGTCGGTGGTGCGGCAGCGGCCGTGGTCGGCGAGCTCCCGGTCGGTCCAGATCTCGGTCTGGCCGCAGTCGGGGCAGCGGACGATGTGGGTGCCGTCGTCGCCCGGGGTGAGGTGGCGGGGGTGCAGATCCCGGACGAGTTCGGTGACGAGCTCGTCGCGGTCCCAGACGTCGCCGTCGGTGTTGAGGACCCAGGTGCGGGTTCCGTGGGTGATGCTGGTGGTGGCCATGTGTGTCTCCTTTCCGATCCGGCCAGTCCTTACATCCCGCACATTATCAGCCCTGCCCGGACATGTCAAGGGGTTTATTCGATGGCGCATCCGCATCCGCCGAACTCGTCGATGCCGTCGAGGGTGAGCTGCTCGCCGCCGGCCTCGACCCGCCGGCGGAGCTCGGCGAGGGTGAGCGGCCGGGTGGTGCCGCCACGTCGGTCCCGGAGGACCGCGACGTCTTTGCCGATGATCCGTCGGACCCGCTCCTCCTCGGCCTCGTGCGCCCGATACCGGTCGGGGAGTTTCTCGAGGAGGAGCAGGAACTGGCCGATCCCGGCTTTGACGCAGAACCCGCCGCAGTTGTTGTGGGGGAATCCGAGCTGGTAGAGGCGTGGCGGTTCGATGCCGCGGCGCCGCACCTCGGCGATCATCTCGGGTTTGTCGAGCAGCGGCGGGTCGCACATCGGCGCGGTGACGGTCCACGGTTTCCACCGGTGACGCACCCGGTCGAAGCGGTGATGTTCGGTCCAGTCGATGCCGAGGACGATGGTGGTGTCGTCCGGGTCGGCGTGGTCGTCGATCCATCGGCGCATGAGGTCACGTTTGAGCACCCGCGAGCAGATGTCCGCCCGGGTGTTGCCGATCATGCGGACGTCGGCGAATAGTTGCCACGGGGTGCGGCCGTCGGCGATGGTGACGAGCTTTGCGCCGAGATGGTCGGCGGCGTCGTCGACGAATCGGTACAGATCGTCGTCCTCGATGCGGGTGTCTGCGAACAGCAGGGTGACGGCGTCGGGGCCGTAGAAGTCGACGGTCCTGGCTGCGGCGAGGAACGAGCCGACACCGCCGGAGAACATCACGATGTGCCGCATGGTGGTCATGGTGGCATCACGGTGGCGGCCTCGAGAATGGTGCGGCGGACCCGTGCGGCGGCTTGGGCGACGTCCGTGTCGGGGTGGCTGTCGCCGATCCGCCAGGTGGCGGCGATGTGCGGCAGCCAGATCATCCACCAGCCGGTTGGGGTGTCGACGGTGGCCTGGTCGCAGTGGTCGGCGGCCTGGTGGAGGATGGCGGCGCATTCGGCCGGCCAGTCTCCGGTGTCGGCGGCGGCGCGGAGGCGGGTGGACGCCTCCCGTTGTGCGTCCACCCACCGTCCTGATGTGAGGGTTGGTTGGGTCACCGCCTGGCGTGGAGGTGGCGGACCATCTCCCAGACGGCCCGGTCGTCCCGGTCGAAGATCGCGGCGGGTGCGAGACCGTCACCGCCGCGGGGTGCGTCGTCGGACCAGAGGACGATCGCCGTCTTGTCGTCCCGACCGACGACCGCCGTCCAGAACCCGTCGTGGGTGGAGACTGCGGCGCCGGTCCAGATGCCACCCCGGACGTGGATGACGCATCCGGAGGCGGCGGTGTCGGCGACCGACTCGAGCCGCTCCCAGACGGGCCGGTCGGCGGGGTCGACCCGCACTCCGATCCAAATGGTGGCGTCGCCGATGCGGGGGATGTGCATCCCCTCCCATCGGTCTGGCTCCTCGGGGAGCATCGGCATCCCGCAGTTGGGGCAGGCGCCGCCCGGGTCGATGTCGTGGCGCCACAGGTCGCAGCTGCGGCACCACACCGCCGCCGTCATCATCTTCGCCATCAGATCCTCCTCTCCAGCAGTTCGTCGGCGCCGAGGTCGTCGTAGCCGTCGGTGGTCCAGACGACCCGGAACGTGCCGAAGGCGGCGAGGCCGTCGAGCCATTCCCACAGGTCGACGTTATTCGGGGTGGCTGCGACGGGCCGTCCGTCGGCGGCGATCCAGACCGTCATCGGGACCGGCGCGGTGTCGAACCACAGCGTCCGCTCCCACCACCTCGCCAACCCAGGCCCCTCGGATGCGGGCCGGTCGACGTCGGCGACGAATCCGACCTGCCGGTCGGCCATCCGCCACACCTCCACCGTCGTCCCGTCGGCCGTCTCCATCGTCCACAGATGCTCCATCATCATGTCTCCTTTCTCGTGTCCGGTCACCGTCCGGCCCGCAGGCGGGCGACGAAGGCGGCGAAGTACCCGTCGACCGTCCCCTCGTCGACGTCGGCGTCCCGGGCGGCGTCCATCTTCGCCGTCCGGGATCCGGCCCTGGCGGCCCGGTTGTAGGCGGCCCGGATCTCGGTGCCGACCCGCTCCGCCTCATCCACCACCATCATCACCACGGTGTTGTCGTCGACGTCGGCGGCCATCTCCGCCACCTTGGCGGCGACCCGCTCCCGGTCCGGCCCGGTCATCCACCCAGCCAGCCCCTCCCGATCCATCAGCTCGACCACCCTGGCGGTCCTCGTCGTGTCGGCCATCTGCGTCTCCTTTCCGATCCGGCCAGTCCTTACACCATGCACATTATCAGCCCTGCCCGGACATGTCAAGCCGGAACCCACCCCACACCCGATAACATCCCCACCCATGGGACGCCCCACCAAACTCACCCCCGACGTCGCCGACCTCATCGTCGGCCTCATCGAACGCGGCGTCCCCCGAGACGACGCCGCCCGCGCCGCAGGCATCCACCCCGCCACCCTCTTCCAATGGCTCCAACGCGGCCGCCACAACCCCGTCGACCCCGACACCCACACCAAAACCGACCTCATCGCCGAAGCGAAACGCCGCCGCATCCCCATCACCCGATCCTGGCCCAAACAGAAAATCGCCGACACCATCAACAACCACCACGACATCTATGTCGAGTTTGCCGACCGCGTCTACCAAGCCGACTCCAGATTCATCGCCTCCGCCATCGCCCAGATGCAGCGGGTCGGCGGCGACGACTGGCGCATGTGGGACAAACTCTTAGAGCGGCGCTTCCCCGAACGGTTCGCGGTCGGACGCGCGAACGCCGACGGGGACGCCGACACCGTCGTCGAGGTGCGGCTCACCTGGCCGGACCAGCCGGCCCAGGTCGACGACGTCCGCCAACTCCCATCCGGCCATGATGGCGGGTGACCGGCCCGCCTCGGCGGCGCAGCGGGAGGGGCTGCTGCTCATCGCCGGCGCCGTCAAATGCCGGGAGCTCGGGGTCGACTGGGCGACGTTGACCCGCCGGGAGGCGCAGCGGCTCCGCCTCATCCTCGAGCATCACCTCCGCCACGGCGACCCGCCGGAGAACCTGGACGATCCGCCGGCCCCCGATTTGCGACGCCGCGCCAAAACCGGATCCCGACGGGGAGGCGACTGAATGCCGATGGTCATCACGTTGCCGCCGCTGCATCCCGGCCAGCAACCCATCGACGACGACCCGACCCGCCACAAGATCGTCGTCGCCGGCCGCCGCTTCGGGAAAACCCGGTTGGCGGTCCGATGCTGCTTCCGGGTCGCACTCGGGGACAGGTGGTGGCGGCCGGACGACCGGAGGCCGGGCCGTGCCTGGTGGGTCGCACCCACCCACCATGTCGCCGACGAAGGGTGGGATCCCATGAAGCGGATCGCCCGGCAGATCCCCGGCGCCCAAATCCATCTGCAGCGGCGCCGCATCGACCTGCCCGGCGGCGGCCGCATCGAAGTCAGATCCGCCGACCGGCCCGAGCTGCTCGTCGGTGCAGGCCTCGACTTCGTCGTCCTCGACGAGGCGGGGCGGATGAAACCGGAGGCGTGGCACCAGTCGCTCCGCCCCACCCTCACCGACCGGCACGGCGCCGCAATGTTCATCTCCACACCCAAAGGGTTCAACTGGCTGTGGGATCTGTGGCAGCAGGCGGAGCACGCCGACGGATGGTCGAGGTGGCACCGCCCCTCGTGGGACAACCCATACCTCGACCCGGCGGAAATCGAAGCCGCCCGGGACGACCTCGGCGACGTTCTTTTCCGGCAGGAGTTCGGCGCCGAGTTCGTCGGCATCGCTGGCGGCATCATCGACGTCGACCGCCTCCAACCCTACGACGTCGTCGCCGACGGCGACACACTGGCTGTCGTCGTCGACGCCACCCCGACGCCGCTGGACGACTGCACCGTTCATGTCACCGTCGACCCCGCCCTCTCCACCCGGCAAGGCGCCGACTACACCGTCGCCGCCGCCGCCGCCGTCACCGCCGACGGCACGATTTGCCTGCTCGAGGTGGTGCGGGACCGCATCCCCTCCCACCAGGTGCTCGACGTCGCCGAACGGCTCCGCCGCCGATGGTCCGCCACCGTCATTTGGGTCGAAGCAACCGCCTACCAGGCCAGTCTGGTGCAGCATGGCCGCGCGGAGGGGTTGCCGGTCATGCCGATCCGACCCGACCGGGACAAGGTCACCAGGGCGTTGCCGCTCGCCGCCGCCGTCGAAGCGGGCCGGTTCCGCATCCCCCGCCACGCCCCGTGGCTCCCCGATTTCGTCGCCGAACTGCGGGCGTTCCCCGAGGGCGGCCACGACGACCAGGTGGACGCCGCCGCCTACCTCGTCTCCGTCGCCACCGCCAACCGCCGGTGGGTGGCATACTGATGCCGATGGGTCTCATCGACACGGTCAAAACGGCATGGCAGGCCGGCCGGCCGGAACCGCGGCGGAAACGTCTCGACGTCGGGGTGCCGTCACCGTCATGGACGCCGTGGTGGACGTCGCAGGCGGCGTGGATGGACCAGATCCGCCAGGTCGGGGATGGCGCCTCCAACTCCATCGTCCACGCCACCCTCCGGGTGCTCACCGACGCGTGGGCGGAGCCGCCTCCGGCGGTGTGGGAGATCGGCGACGATGGGCAGCCCGTCGAGATCGAAGATCATCCGCTCCCGGACCTCCTCGAGAACCCCAACCCGGAGATGACGTCTGATCTGCTGTGGCACTACTACGTCTGGGCTACGAGGCTCGACGGCAACGCCTACTTGTGGAAAGCGAGGAACGGCGCCGGTCGGCCGGTCGAGCTCTGGCCGCTCCGCCCCGACCTCGTCACCCCGATCCGGCTCAAAGACCGGGGCGGTCCCGACACCGGCCGCAACATCGACGCCTACGCGTATCGGCCCGGGACAGGTGGGGAGGTGCTGATCGACCCGGCGGACATCGTCCATCTGCGGCTCGGACTCGACCCCGGCGACCACGCCCTCGGTGTCGGCCCCATCAAGACGGTCCTCAAAGAGGTGGTCGGTGACGAAGCTGCCGCCAAACTCATCGCCGGGCTGCTCTCCAACATGGGCATCCCCGGCGTCGTTTTGGCGCCGGAGGATCCGACGTCGCCCGGGCCGTCCGAGTCGGAGGCGGACGCCATCGCCCGCCGCTGGCGGGACCGGTTCTCCGGCGAGAAGGCGGGCCGGCCGCTCATCCTGTCCGGCCGGCTCCGCCCCGTCGTCACCGCATTCACCCCGGAACAGCTCGACGTGTCCGCGCTGCGCAGGGTGCCGGAGGAGCGGATCCCGGCGGTGTGTGGCGTCCCGTCCATCCTCGCCGGGATGGGCGCCGGCCTCACCGCATCGTCCGGCCGCTCCGAATCCGTCACCCTCCTCGAGGCGTTCACCGAACGGACGATGATCCCCGACTGGTCGCGGGTCGCCCGGCAGCTCACCCGCCAGCTCCTCCCCGACGTCGACTCGAGACCCGGCCGCTGGGTGGCGTTCCGGCTCCGTGACGTCCGGGCGTTGGCGGAGGACGAGCATCGGCTATGGGAGCGGGTCGACAAGGCGGTGCGGTCGGGGTGGATCACCGTCGCCGAGGCGAAGATCCGGGTCGGGATGCGGCCACAGCCAGGCGACGACGTCTATTTGCGGCCCGTGTCGGTCACCGAGGTGCGGCCAGGTGACGACCCCGCCGCCGACGCCGCCCGGATGCTCGATGCCGGATCGCCGTGACCGGGCGGCGGCCGGTCTCCGACGTGCCCTCACCCTGCACCGCCCAGCGGTGCGGATCGTCCGTCGTCAGATGCGCCGCGACGCCGCCCGGCTCATCGACGCCGTCCAACGGCAGGATCCGCCCGACCCGACCGACGTCCTGTCGGTGGACGAATGGGCGTTCACCCTCGCCGACATTTGGATCCTCGTCGGGGAGGTGGTGTGGCAGGCGAAGGTCGACGAGTTGACCGGACGGGCCGACGAGGACGCCAAACAGATCCAGCAGCTCACCGCCCTGGTGCAGCAGATCGTCCGGGAGGGACGTCCAGCATCCCAGATCGCCCGGTTCCTCGAGGAGCAGGCGGACGGCATCATCGTCCGGTCCCGCCGCCGCATCCACACCGTCCTCCGGGAGGCCGGCCCCCCATCGCAGATCCGGGAAGTCACCCGGGCGTTGCGGCGCCTCTACCAGACCGAATGGGTCACGACGCGGGCGAACCGGATCGCACTCGACCAGGTGCTGAAGGCCGTGTCCGTGTTCGAGCAGGCCGCCGCCGAGCAGGTGTCGGCGTCGACCGGCCGCCGCTACCAGAAGGTGTGGGTGTCGCAGGGGGATGACCGGGTGCGGCCGTCCCATGCCGACGCGGACGGGCAGCGGGTCGCCCTCGGCGAACCGTTCAAAGTCGGCATGTCGCTGCTCAGATATCCCCGCGACCCGGCAGGACCGGCATCGGAGACGGTGGGGTGCCGATGCTGGGTCGAGCACGTCGCCGCCGAACGATGATCCCACCAAACGGTCGGGTTCGATATGGTGGGGTGCGATGCTGAAGCAGCTGCAGATCAAGGACGTCGGCGCCGAAGGTGAGGTGGAGGCGGTCGTCGCCACCCTCCACGTCGTCGACAAAGACGGTGACCTCACCCTCCCAGGGTTTTTCGGGACGCAGCCCACGAAGATCGTGTCCGGCCACGACTGGTCCCAGATCCTGTTGGGGAAGGGGACGGTGACCGACGAGGACGGTGAGACGGCGATCTTCCGGGGTCGCCTCAACCTCGACGACCCGGCCGCCGCTCAGCTCCATACCAAGTTGCGGTTCGACATGGATCATCCGCCGCCGCTGATCGAATGGTCCTACGGATTCAAGATCCTGCCCGGCGGCTCCCGCCCGGCCGGCGACCAGGACCCGGACGGCGCCCGCCAGATCCTGCAGCCCCGCCCCGACGGCACCCCCGGCGCCAAGGTATGGGAGGTATCTCCGGTGCTGGTCGGAGCCGGGGAGGGCACCCGCACCGTCGCCGTCAAAACCGCCGCCCGCCGTCACACCACCGCCACGTCGGATGGCCCCTGGTCGGCCCGCCGGGCGGTCGCCCAAGCCGAAACCGCCCAAGACCTCCGATACGTCCACGCCTGGTGGGATCCCGACGGCGACCCCGAATCCGCCTCCACCTATAAGCTGCCGCATCACGAGGGGCCGGCCGGCCCCGCCAACGTGCGGGCCTGCATCGCCGCCATCGCCGCTCTCAACGGCGCCCGCGGCGGGGTCGACATCCCCGCCCAGGAGCGGCAGGCCGTGTGGCGGCACCTCGCCGCCCACCTCGCCGACGCAGGCCGGGACGCCCCCGAACTGCGGGCCGACCCCACACCCACCAGCCTCAAGTTCGCTGACCACGTCGCCGCCGTTCTGGTCGACGTTGCCGACGTGGCAGACCGAGCCGCCACCATCCTCGACCTCCGCGCTGAAAAGGGACGCGGGTTGGGGGACGTCACCCGCAGCGAGGTGGACGCCCTCGTCGCCGAACTGGATCGGCTCAAAGCGGAGCTCGGCAGGATGGCCGCCGGCGACGCCGTGGACGTCGCCGCCGAATGGCTCAAGCTGCAGCGCACGGCGCTGCGGATCGACCAACGACTCAGGAGCACACGATGCCCAGCAAGAAACTGACCGAATTGCAGGAGCGGCTCGACGCCAAACGGAAGGCGCTCGCCCAGGTGTTCGACGAGGCCGGTCCCGACCTGGACATGGACAAGGTGAAATGCCTCGACGGTGATTCCCACGCCAAGGTGGAGAAGATCCGGGAGATGAACGCCGAGCTGGACGACCTCGCCAAGCAGGTGGAGGAGCTGTGGCAGGTGGAGAAGGCCGCCGCCGACGTGGAGAAGATCGGCCGTCTCCTCGACGACCCGGCGGGACGTCTCCCCACCCCGGCCGGTGAGAAGCCGAAGTCGTTCGGCGACCTGTTCGTCGAGTCGGCCGCCTACAAGGCCCGCGGCGAGGCTGCGGTGTTGGATCTGGACGTGAAGGTGCTGATGACCACCACCGCCGGGTGGGCGCCCGAGGTGATCCGGTCGGATCGGGTGGTCGAGTCGGCGCAGCGGCCGATCCAGGTGATCGACCTGATCCCCACCACCCCGACCGGCCAGTCCGCGGTCGCATACATGGAGGAGACCACGTTCACCAACGCGGCGGCGGAGACGGCGGAGGGTGGCGTCTACCCCGAGGCCGCGTTGGCGCTCACCGAGAAGTCGTCGCCGGTGCGGAAGATCTCGGTCTTCCTCCCCGTCACCGACGAGCAGCTCGAGGACGAGCCGAGGGTGCGGGCCTATCTGGACAACCGGCTGCCGTTCATGCTGCGGCAGCGGCTCGACAGCCAGATCCTGAACGGTGACGGTCTCGCCCCGAACCTCACCGGGATCCTCAACACCGCGGGGATCCAGACGCAGGCGAAGGGTGTCGACCCGACCCCGGACGCGGTGCACAAGGCGCTCACCCTGGTGCGGACCACCGGACGGGCGACACCGAACGCCGCCCTGTTCAGCTCCCAGGACTGGGAGCAGATCCGTCTGCTCCGCACCGCCGACGGGATCTACATCTGGGGGTCGCCGTCGGAGGCGGGACCGATGCGGATCTGGGGTGTCCCGGTGATCCTCGCCGACGCCCTCCCGGCCGGCACCGGCCTGGTCGGCGACTTCGCGAACTTCACGGAGCTGGCGATCCGGCGGGGCGTCGAGGTGAAGGTGTCCGATTCGCACGGCACCTACTTCACCGAGGGGAAGCAGGCGGTCAGGGCGGACATCCGGGCGGCGTTCGTCGTCTACCGGCCCGCCGCGTTCTGCCAGATCACCGGCATCTGACCGACACCCCGGCAGGCCGAACCCCACCGGACTAGTGGGGTTCGGCCTCCGGGCCGACAAGATTGGAGGACACACGATGGCTGTGATCGAAGGCGGGAACGTCATCTCCGGCGGTGTCGTCATGGAGACGACCGGACCCCGCATCTTCTCCGGGAACGGCGCCCCAACGGCGGGCACCACCTACGCCGGCCAGATTCAGGTGGGCGACCTTTACGTCGACAAGACGACCGACAACGTGTACGAGTACACCGAACCCGTTGGGACGCCGACGTTCACGAGGATCGACACGGTATGAGCTGGGTGGCGGACCGGAAGCTGTGGGTGACCGCCGACGGGGAGCGGGTGGTGGAGGACGGCGACCCGGACGCCCGCATCCTGCTGTGCGTCCCAGGTCAGACCGTCCCCGACGACGTCGCCACCCGGTACGGCCTCGGCAAGGCGGCGAAGGGCCGGAAGAAACCTGCCCGTGACAAGGCGGTGAAACCTGCCCGTGACAAGGGTGGGGGTGGCTGATGGCTGACGTGATCTTCAACCAGGCGCTGGGTCGGATCCGCACGTTCGCGGACAACGCCGCCGGAGGCGTCGCCAACGCGGCGTTCGTGATCGTCCTGCTGAAGGCGGCGGAGGCGGATGCGGTGCTGCGGGACTATGACGACCTCGCCGCCCTATTAGGCGCGGTGGGGAACACCGAGGCGGACTTCACGAACTACGCCCGCAAGACGGTGTCCGGCGCCGACATCACCGTGACGGTCGACGATGTGAACGACCTGGTGGACATCGACATCCCCGATCAGACGTGGCTCGCCGCCGGAGGCACCGTCAACAACACGCTGGTGAAGCTGCTGGTGTGCTACGACGCGGATACGACGGCCGGGACGGACGCGAACATCATCCCGATCTCCGCCCACGATTTCGCGGTCACCACCGACGGGTCCGCTCTGACGGCGCAGATCAACGCCGGCGGGCTGCTCCGGGCGTCCTGATGCGGTGGGTGGCGGCCCGCTGGGTCGGCACCGGCCACCCCGGCAACCACCGCCGCCCCTCCGCCGTGGACGGGACGTGGACTGCCATCGACCTCGGCCCGGTCGCCGTCGTCGCCGCCGACCATGCGCACCGACCTGTTGTCGACCTCGGTGACGACCCCGACGCCCACCTGCCGGCCGCGGTGCGTCGCCACCTCGAGAACATGTTGTCGGTGACGTTGGACGGGGTGACGGTCCGTCACATCGTCGCCGAGCTGCTCACCGTCCACGCCCGGCCCGGCCGCTGGCCGGCTGCCCGCACCAACCCCAAGACCGGCCTCGTCGAGGTGTGGTGCCGCGAGCTGCTCTTCGCCGCCCCGCCGATCCGAGCCGCCACCTTCTCCGAGTCGTTCAACCAGGCCGACTCGACCGTTCTCGGCCCGGATCTGACGTGGACCGAGGTGCAGAACGACTGGCAGACCGTCTCCAACCGCGCGACCCCGCGGACCAACAACTCGGGTGCCGCCGCCCGGGCCGAACACGACCTCGACACCGACAACCATTATGTCGGCGGGCCGGTCCGGTTCGTCGGGTCGGTGTCCGGTGTGATCGGCATCTGCGCCCGATTCTCGGCGACGGCGCAGACCTACTACCGGGCGGCGCTCGACTCCGCGGGCCGCCTCGATATCACCCGCACCGTCAACGGATCCAACACCGACATCGCATCCCAGAGCCGCAGCCTGGCGGCGGACGTCGACTATTTCGTCCAGCTCGAGGCGTCCGGGTCGACGATCCGGGCGAAGGTCGACTCGGACGTGTGGCTGACCGTCACCGACACCCAGATCGTCGGGAACCGCCGGTTCGGCCTCGCCGGATACCGCACCAACCGCGACCTGGCGGTCGATTGGCTAACCGCCCGGGATCTCGGGATCGGCCAGGCGGCGGAGACCGACCTGGCGCAGCCCATCCGGGCCGTCCGGGTCGTCGCCGTGGGACAGGGTCTCGAGACGGACACGGCGCAGCCCGTCGGGTCGGCGAAAGCCGCGGTCGTCGGTGCCGCCGCGGAGGCGGACACGGCACAACCCATCGTCGCCGTCCGGACCATCACCGTCGCGGTCGCATCAGAGACTGCGACCGCCCAGCCGGTCGGGTCGGCCAAAGCCGTGCCGGTGGGGCAGGCGGCAACCGGGTCGGCGGCCCGCGCGGTGACACCGCGCAAAACCGTCCCGGTCGGTCTGGCCGCCGAGACCGGGCAGGCGGCGGCGGTCACCGCGGTCCGGACAGTCACCGTCGGACAGCCCGCCGAGACCGGGCAGGCCCAGCCGATCACCGCGGTCCGCGGCGTCTCCGTTGGTCTGGCGGCGGCCACCTCCACTGCCAGACCGGTGACGCCGGCCAAGGCCGCCACCGTCGGCAAGGCGGCCGAGTCGGACCAGGCGACGGCGGTGACGACCAGCACCGCCACCCCAGTCCGCCTCGCCGCAGAGACCGACGCCGCCCAGCCGGTGACGGCCCACCGCACCGTCACCGTCGGACAGGCCGCCGAAACCGACCTCGCCGCCGCCGTCGCAGCCAACCGCGCCATCACCATCGGCCCCGGATCAGAGACCGCCACGGCCCAGCCGGTGACGGCGCACCGCACCGTCACCGTCGGCCAGGCGTCCGAGGCCGGGCAGGCGATGCCGGTGACGGTGACGTCATCCGGCGGATGGTGGCGCAACCTCCCCACCGGCGCCACCACCAACGCACCGGCGGCGTCGGCGGCGCCACCCGCCGGATCCCCGGCGGCGCCGCCCGCCACGGCCAGCCCGGTAGCATGGACGCAGCGACCAGCGACGAAACCATAAAGGCCTGACAGATGGCGTATTCGACCCAGACCGACCTCGAACGGTTCCTCCAGATCGACTTCACACAGGATCCCGACCCGACCGTCACCAGGCTGCTCGACTGGGCGAAAGCGGTCATCGACAACTACGTCGGCCGGCCCCTCGACGCGCAGGCCAACATCGTGGAGACGCACAGCCCCGAAGGGGAAGAGGCATTCGTCGTCGACCAGACGCCCGTGACGGCGGTGACGTCGGTGGTCGAGGACGGGCAGACGCTCGTCGACGGCACCGATTTCGTATGGATGCCGAACGGGATGTTCCTCCGCGGGTCGAAAACGTCGCCGGCCAGATGGACCCGCTCACGCCTCGGCGTCGTCGTCACCTACGACGGCGGATACGCGGCGGTGCCCGACGACGTCAACCTGGTGTCCACCAGGATCGCCGCTAGGGCGTTCACCGCGGCCGCCGCCCGCGCCAACGTCGACCCCACCATGATCGGCGTCGAATCCATCGGCCTGGCCGGCTCCGACCAGGTGAAGTTCGCCAAGGCTGTCAACGACGTCGTCGGCCACGCCGTCCCGCTCGACCCGACCGAACGGGCCATCCTCGACCGGTACCGGAGGGAACCGTGGCTCTGATCGCCGCCGCCGCCGTGTTCGCCGCCGTCTTCTGGGTCGTCTGGTCGGCGGGGATGCGGATCGTCCGCGGCCTCGAGAAACTGGAACGTCGGAGGCCGAGGTGACGACGCAGACGTCGAAGGCCGCCGCATGGTTCGCCGCCGTCTGGCAGTCGAGGATGGTCGACACCGTCACCGTCGACCGGACCACCAGCCGCGGCACCCTCGACACAGCCACCATGACCTACACCCCCACCACCACCGTCGTCTACCAGGGTGCCGCGCTGGTCCGGCCCGCCGGCCGTCCGGTCGACCGGGAACTGCTCGACCTCCGGTCGTTCGACCGGCTCATCGTCCACATCCCCACCACCGCCACCGCCGTGCAGGTCGGGGACCGGGTGAAGGTCGACACGTCCGCGGATGGTCGGCTGGTGGGGACGGTCGGGGTGGTGCGGGCGGTGGAGACCGACGGGCTGGTGACGGTGCGGCGCCTCCACGTCGAGGTCGACCGCGGTTCGGGGGCGGTCTGATGCCGTTCGTGTTCGACGTCCGTGTCGACGAGCTCGCCGACCTCGCCGCCGACCTCGCCCAAGGGTCCGACGACATCCGCCAGGTGCTGTTGCCGGTGCAGAGGAAATGGGCGGGGGAGATGGTGCGGGAGGCCAGGAGGATCGTCCCGGTGCGGACCGGCCGGCTGCGGCATTCGATCCGGGTCGGCCCGGACCGGGAGGCGGGTCGGGTCGGCGCGTCGGTGGCGACGATCATCGCCGACGCCCCGTACGCCGGGTTCGTCGAGTTCGGCACCGTCAGGATGGCGCCACGCCCCTATCTGGGACCGGCGATCTCCAAATACGCCCGCAGGTATCGGGATGATCTGATCGACACCGCCGGGAAGCTCATTACGAAGAAGCGGGCGCGGGCACGGTTGCGTGGCCGGTCGCTATACCGCCAGCCTTTGGATGTGGCGGCGGTGGTGCGCCGTGCGACGGGGAGGGTGTGATGGCGCCGCCGGAACGCCGCCCCGTCGTGGACGCCGCCATCGCCGCCGCCGCCACCGCGGGGTTCCCGGTCGGTGACGGCCAGGCGCCGGCCGGTGCCGTCCCGCCGTATGCGGTGGTGTTCGCCCTCGACGATTCCGACTCGGACGGCCCCATCGACGATTGGGAGGCGGACGCCGTCCATCAGATCCAGGTGACGTCGGTGGGTGAGACGAGGGAGCAGGCGCAGGGGGTCGCCGACGAGATCCGAAAGAAGATGACGCCGCCCAATATGACGGTGACGGGCCGGCGGGTGCTTTGGGTGCAGGTGGCGGTCGGTGGCGGGGTGGAGCGGGACGACGACACGAAACCGCCGCTGTTCTACGCGGTCGACTTGTACGAGGTCGCCACGACCCCTGCGTAACCGGCTATCGTCGCCGGGTGTGGCAGTCGGGGGCCACAGGTTGTTCCGCCCGGCGGTCCGGCGGTTGGTCCCCCCACCGGCTCTCCCAGGCATCGGACCGTCGGGACGGGACAGCTCCGTACCTCCCGTGGTTGGCAACACCGCCCCGACACTACGGCCCCCTCCGACCGGCAGGTCGGAGGGGGCCGTAGTGTGACTGTGCTAGCTGGTAGTGTGGTGGACGCCACTTAGATGCGCCGTTGTACGACGCGGAGGGCGTTGAGACTGCCGAACCCCCTCACCCTCGCCGGGTGGGGGGTTCGCCGTCGGGAAGCCGCCCGGTCATCGTCGCCCACATCCGGACCGTCGACCACCGCCATACCGGCGTCCCCGACACCACCCAGTCCGGGTCGGGGAGGACGCCACGCCACCGCCATTTGTCCACGGTGCCACGATCCACCGCCAGTCTGGCTGCGATCTCGACGATCCCCACCAGATCCAAACCGTCACCCAGGTCGGGTCGTGCAAGATGGCCAGGCCGCCGCATACATGTCCAGACTATCCAGACAGCCGCATCCGATGATCGTGGCCGGCCGGTTATCGTGGCGGGTATGGCTGACGAACCGAGACTGGTCACCATCCACCATCCCGCCACCGGCGGCGTCGCCCAGGTGCCCGAATCCACCGCCGCGGTGCTCGTCGAAACGGCCGGATGGCGGTACGGCGAACCCGACGCGATCCGAGACGAAGGAGAAGAAGGCTGATGGCACGCATCACCGGCGCAGGGGTCCTCGAGCTGTTCTATGTCGCGACGGTGGCGAACAAGTCGGCGCCGACGTCCGCCGAGTTGAACGCCGGTGTCGACCTCACCGGGTTCCTCACCGACGGCGGCCTGTCCACCCCGTTCGACGGATCCATCGTCGACGCCGCCGACATGTCGTCGAAATTCAACAAGACGGCGCCCGGCACCTACGGCGGGCAGCCACTCACCCTCGAGCTCTACCGGGACGACACCGCCGACACCGCCTGGTCCACCCTCACCCGCGGTACCGCCGGGTACATCGCCATCGCCAGGTTCGGGCTGGCGACGAAGGGGACGTGGGCAATCGGCGACAAGGTCGACCTCTGGCCGATCACCGTCGTCACCCGCAACCCGGCCGACGTGGTCCGCAACGAGATGCAGAGGTTCACGGTCGAGTGCGCCGTCACCGACGTGCCGCTCGAGGACTACGCGCTGGCGGCGTGACCGGGATGGACATCGGGACGATCCGGAAACGGCGGAAACCGCCGACCAGGTCGGTGCGGATCTGCATCGACCCGGACCTGCTCGCCGAACGGGACCGGCTCCGCCGCCTCCTCGACGAGGTGCGCCGCACCGACGAACGGTCCAACAGTCGCGACCGGGCGCCGCAGGTTGAGGCGGACCTCGCCGCAGTGGAAGCGGAGATCCGGGATGCGACGGTGACGTTCACGTTCCGGGCGTTGCCACGGGCCGAATGGCGGCGTCTCGTCGCCGCCCATCCGCCGGCCGACGGCGACGCCGCAGACGGCCTCGACTTCGACCCGGATGGCATCTGCGCGCCGCTGCTCGCCGCCGCGTCCGTCGACCCCGAGATCAGTCTGTCGGACGCCGAAGCAATCGTCGACGAATGGTCCGAAGCGGAGGTGACCGCCCTGTTCACCGCCGCGTTCCTGGCGCAGAGGGAGATCCGCGACGTCCCTTTACCGTCGAGCGGATCCGCCGCTCCCCCGACCTAGCGGAGGAGCTCGCCTATGTCGTCCCACTGGGGATCCCACATTCGGAGTTCCTGTCGTGGGATCCGGACGACCAGGCGTTGGCGTTGGCGTGGCGGCGTCTCGAGGCGGAACGGTGCAGCCGCTGCGGCACGTCGCAGCGGGATTGGGACGAAGGTTTGGAGATGGAAGCGGTGCTGATCCGATGCCGGGGATGTGAGAAGATCGACGCCCGGATGGCGGGGCTGTCGCCGGCGACGTCGCGGCACGGCCTGAAGGTTCGGCTCGAACTAGCCGAGGGGGTGGACTGAGGTGGCGGTGGTGCGGCAGGTCGTCGTCGAGCTGATCGCCCGCACCGACCGGTATCGGGCCGGTCTGCGGCAGGCCGCGGCGACGACGACGGCGACGGTGTCGGGGATCGGCGCCCGGGTGCGGGGCTTGTCTGCGACGACGCAGGCGGCGGTCGGTGCGGCGGCGGCGGGGATCGGCGCCATCGCCAACGACGCGATCCGCGCCGCGTCCGACCTCGGCGAGTCGATGAACGCGGTGAACGTCGTGTTCGGCGACGCCGCCGACCAGATCTTCCGGTTCGGGGAGGCGGCGGCTTCGCAGGTGGGGATGGCCAGGTCGGACATCAACCAGATGGCGGCGCAGACCGGCGCACTCCTCCTCAACTTCGGCCTGTCGGCGTCGGAGGCGGCGGACGAGACGATCAACCTCACGAAACGGGCAGCCGACATGGCGTCCGTTTTCAACACCGACGTGACGCAGGCGATGGTGGCGATCCAAGCGGCGTTGCGGGGTGAGACCGAGCCGATCCGCCGGTTCGCCGTCACCCTCGACGACGCGTCGGTGCGGGCGAAGGCGGTCGAGATGGGGTTGGCGGCCACCACATCGGAGGTGACCCGCCAGGAGAAGGCGTTGGCGTCGCTGCGGATCATCTACGAACAGACCGACCGGGTGGCCGGCGACTTCGTCAACACCCAGGACGAGCTGGCGAATCAGCAGAGGATCGCCGCCGCCGAAGCGGAGAACCTCAAAGCCGAACTGGGGGCGATGTTCCTGCCGATCAAGAAGGAGGCTTTGCGGGCGGCCGTCTCCGGGATGGGACTGTTGCAGGGTCGGCTCCGCACCATCAAGGCGTGGTCGGACCGGACGACCCGCGGTGTCGAGTTCATGCGCACCGAACTCGACTTCCTCCGCCGCCAGGTCGGCGACTTCTCCGGGAACGAGGCCGCCGCGATGGTCACCGTCCTGTCCCGCACCAAGGGTGCGTTGGTGGACAACGAGGACGCGATCCGCAGTCTCGCCCGGGAGGTCGGCGCGTCGGCGCAGGATCTGGACCGGGCAGCCGACGCCGTCGAAGAGATGGCGGAACAGCTGGGCATCTCCGACGACGACGCCGCCGCCTACGCCGACCAGATGCGGCGCCTCGCCGACGAGAGCAGAGAGGTGGAGCGGGAGCAGCGGCTCTTCGCGTCTGCGCTGCGGGACGTCGACGACGACGCCGAATCGGCCGCCGATACGATCCGGGACAGCCTCGCCGCCGAGACCCGAGCGTTGAAGCAGCCGCTGCAGGACATCCTCGACGTGGCCGGCCGGTTCCGGGACGCCGCCAACGCGATGAAAACCCCGATGGTGGAGGCGTTGCAGGCGGTGGGCTATGAGGCTGGGGTCACCATCGACGACATCCTCCGGTTGAAGGCGACGATGGAGTCGGTGAACGAACTGGGGTTAGTCGGGGTGGAGACCGGGGTGATCGACGTGCGTGGGTCGAAGCGGCGCCGCGGCCAGCAGGTGGCGTTCCGCCGTCACGGCGGGGCGGCGACGCCGGGGGTGCCGCTGGTGGTCGGCGAAGCAGGGCCGGAGGTGTTCGTCCCGCAGACCGCCGGCCGGATCGACCCGAACCCACCCGACGGCCGTCGTCTCGCTGGCGGGTCGACGATCCAGCTGGTCCTCCCCGACGGGCGGGTGCTGTTCGACTGGCTCGTCGATGAGGCGAGGAGGGTCGGCTGATGGCTGATCTGGTGGTCGGACGGGTCGGCACCGACGTGACGATCCGCATGTCGGAGATTTCCCGCCGCGCCGGCGGGCGGGGCGAGACGGTGGAGATGGCAGGGGTGATCTGGGGGTCCACCCTGGCGGACGCACTGTGGGTGCGGGACGAACTCGAGGCGTTGGCGGCGATGCCGCACACGATCATCCCGGTCACCTATCAGACCGACCCGACCGTCGACGGGTTCTACCGGCTCCGGTCCGCGGCGGTGGACGCCGCCGCCCGGGACGCCGCCCTGTTCGACGGCGGCAAACTTGGATACCGGCTGCTGCTGGAGCGGGTCGGCGGTCCCGCCGATGTGGAGGTGCAGGACGTCCTCGTCGGTTCGGTCCGCACCAACGCCCACGGTGTGGATGCGTCGGAGGCGGCGCCGATGATCGGCCTCCCACCCGGCTATTTCATGCTCACCACCGCCACCACGAATCCGACGTTGCTGACCCGGGCTGCGGAGGGTGGGTCGGTCACGGTGGTCCGGGACGTCGGCTACGGCGACCGGCCCACCTGGGGGATCGCCCCAGCCGACTGGTTCAAGGCGGCCTGTCAGGTGAAGGTGGACGGCCGGGTGCGGGCCGGGCTGGCATGCCCGAACGTGCCGGGCAGCTGGGAGCTGTCCAACGGGTTGGTGCGGGTGACGCCGAACGGCACCAACCTGCGGTTCGACGTCGCCACGTTCGACGGCACCCAATGGGACACCGCGAAGACGTGGCGTGTCGACGTCGGCGGGTCGGAGATCAGCGGAGTGTGGTCGGCGGTCACGATCCTCCGCAACGACGCCGAAGCCTGCGCGGTGCGGCTCGTCCGCCGCACCCTCACCTTCGACTTCCTCCTCCGCCGCGGCTCCCGGTTCGTCGAGGTCGTCGTCACCTACAACGGCACCACGAGCCTCGGTCTCGCCGTCGTCCCGTCGGAGGCGGCGACGGCGGTGACACCGACCGGTGCAACGTCTCCACCTGCGATCCGCGCCACCAACAACGACACCGCAGGGAACCGATATGTCGTCGGCACCGGGGCGGCGCACACCCAGGATCTGACCAACGGGGCGATCACCGCCGCCAACACCTCCCAGCTCGCCGCGTTCGTCGGCGCCGAGGTCGGCGGGTCCGGCGCCGCCGCCGGCGACACCGCCGAAGACCTCACGCTCCAATATTTGGGCTATCTGGCCGAGCGGATCGTCCCGGTGAGACGATGAGGCAGGTGACGGGATGATCCGCGAGGTGCTGCAGGGCCACGGCGCATTCGACCTTCGGCTCCGCCCCGACACCCCAGCCGACGTCGTCGACCAGCTCGTCGAGTTCGGCCACATCGTCGTCACCGACGCGCCGGTCGACCCGGACGCGCTCGGCGACACCGGCATGCTCGCCGCCGCCCGATACAGCGGCGTCGTCTACGAGGTGGCCCGCCGCCTCGACCTGTCCGTCGGTGTCGCCGGACACGGCCTCCTCATCCACCTCGGCGACCAAGATGGCAAAGGGGACATCCTCGAGGTGGGGTGGACCGCCTCCCCGCAGAACTTCACCAGCTGGGTCACCCAGCTGTTGGGCACCATCGCCGGCACCCCGTCCCCTTTGCAGCCCGGCACCATCACCGCCGTCGCCCCACCCGCCGCCGGAGAGCTCTCCCGCGCCTTCCAGTTTCTGAACCGCCGCCAGATCCTCGACTACATCGTCGACTACTACTCGGCCGCATACAGGGTGCGGCCGGACGGGAAAATCGACGCAGGACCGGAATCGTCGGTGTTTCGCACGACCCCGCAGGTGGTGCTCGCCGATTCGGCGGCGTCCGACCCGCAGGTGGAGGGCCTCCCGGCGACGGTCCTCGATGTCGACTGGGACGCCCAGGACTGGACGAGCCGGGTGGTGCTGTTCGGGGAGGGGCAGCAGGAGGAGACGGTGGTGGTGGGCACCGCCGACGCCGCATCGAACCCGTACAAGGATCTGTTCGGCAACCAGCTCGTCAGGAAGCGGCCGGTGTCGTCGCCGATCACCGCATCCCCGGAGGCCACCCAGATCGCGCAGGCGCAGCTCAACCGGTTCGTCAACGTCGCCGGTGACGTCACCGCCGCCACCGACCACCCCCACGTCCAAACCCTCGTCCAGCCCGGTGACCGGATCTGGGTGTGGCATCCGGAGGGGCGGCTCCGCGACGACGCCCAGCAGACGATCCACCGGGGCCAGATGCTCTCCCCTCTGGTGATGAAGGTCTATGAGGTGTCCTGGCCGGTCCGAGACGGGATGGGCGTCTACTACCGCACCGCGGCGGGCAGCTATCTCGACCTGACCCCGTTTGTGGTGTGGGAGTCGGGGCAGGCACGTTTGAAGGTGGGGGCGCCGTCGAAGCGGCTCGTCTCCCGGGAGACGCCACCGGTCCCGGAGCGGGTGTTCGCCACCCCGGTCACGTCCCTCAACATCGCCGACGGGTCCGTGACCGACACCAAGATCGTGTCGCTGTCCGCAGACAAGATCACCGCCGGCACCCTGTCCGCCGACGTGATCCTCGGCGGGACGATCCGCACCGACGTCGCACCGAACGAGCGGATGGAGCTGTCCTCGACCGGCAACGGCTATTTCAAGATCTGGGCGGCGACCACCTTCGAGACCGGCCCGTCGGAGATGACCACCTCCGACGTCGGCGGCTACCCGCGCATCCACTTTTACGGGCCGCAGGATGGGACGGGGAAGCGGTCGCAGTTGTGGATGGAGGACGGACAGATCCAGATTGCGTCCGGCACCACCGCCTTCGACATCGACGGGACGAGCAAGGTCGTCCGGATCCTGGACGGGGCGACGTTCCGGATCAACTGCGACACCTGGTGGATCGGCCAATCCGCCACCGTCGCCGGCCCCCGATACCTGTCCTGGTATCTCTCCGATCAGGCGACACGGTCGGGGTGGTTCGGGTACGGCGGGTCCAACGACGACTGGTCGTGGACGAACGAACGGCCCCTCGGGAACGTCTTCGTCAAAGCGCACAATGGGACGGCGGTGGTGACCCGCATCGGGATCGACGCCGACGGCGCCACCCTCCACTATGGGTCGACCGGCGCCGAGGTGTTCCGCCTCAACGCCGGATATGTCCGCCTCGCCGCCGGCGTCGCCATCCAGTTCGCTGGGACCACCGTCCCCCGCCTCGAGGTCGGCGCCAACAACTCCATCCAGGCGACCACCCCGTCCGGATGGATGCAGATCGGCCCGCAGAACACGTCCTACTGCCACATCTACACCGACCGCCCCGCGTTCTACTTCAACAAGAGCACCCTCTACGCGAACGGGAGTCTGATTTGGCACGCCGGGAACGACGGGTCGGGGTCCGGCCTCGACGCCGACCTCCTCGACGGCGTCCAAGGAGCCAATTACTTGCGCTCCGACGTGTCGGACACGTTCAACGGGGCGGTGCTTTATGCGGGGTCGATCCTCCCCCGCTCCGACAACGCCTACAACCTCGGGTCGTCGACGCGCCGTTGGGCGACGGTGTATCGGCTCGCCGAATCATCCAGCTCCGACCGCCGGGTCAAGAAGCACATCTCCGACCAGGTGCCCGGCCTCGACCTTATCCGCCGCCTCCGACCGCGGCGCTACCGGTACCGCCGCCACACAGGCGAGTGGTGGTGGGGGCTGATCGCGCAGGAGGTCGCCGACGTCGTCGACCCCGAACGCCACGCCCTCGTCCACGTCGACGACGATATGTGGGGCCTCAACTATGAGCAGCTGATCGCCCCGATGATCCGGGCGATCCAAGAGTTGGCGGACCGGGTGGACCGCCTCGAGACGATTGGAGGTTGATGGTGGAGTTGGAGATGGTGGAGCGGCTCGTCCTCGAGAAGGCGGAGGCGGTGAGGCGCCTGTCTGAGGTGTCGACGATCCTCGTCGCAGTCGTCCGAGCATTCAAAGGGGAGCTGCATGTCGACCGGGAGTTGGTGGACGGGTCGGCGGGCTGGTCCATCGACGTGACCGTCGACGGCGACACGATCACGATGACGGCGGTGGAACCGGCCGGAGGGGGCGGCCGGTGAACCTCGCCGACCGGCTCCGCAGCATGGGGGTCGACGTGGTGGAGGTGGATGGGTGGGAGACCCGCACCAACCGCGGTCTGGACCGGGAGGAGACGGTGGGGGTGGTGATGCATTGGGACGCCATCCGCGGCTGGCCCGGCCCCGACTTCTACGTCGACCGCAACCGATTCCGCGGCGTCCTCTATCACGTCGTGGTCGACCGGGGCGGCAGGGCGTGGCTGCTGTCGCAGCGGGTTGTCTGGCATGCCGGACGTGGTGACCCGGATGTGCTCGACGACCTCCGCGGCGGATCCGCCGACCGGGACGGCGCCACCTCCACCGTGTCCGGCAACCGCAGCCTGGTGGGGGTGGCGATCAACCATCTGCCCGGCGCCGGTGCGGCGCCGGACGTGCAGGTGGAGGCGATGGTGCGGGTCGCCGCCGCCATGTGCGCGCATTTCGGCCTCAATCCGGCCCAGGTGATCGACCACCGCCGCTGGACACCCCGCAAGGATGACATCAGGGACTCGGGTCTCCCCGACCTCGACGAGGTCCGAGCGCGGGTGGCCGATATCATCGACGTCAGTCGACGAGGAGAATTCATGTTCGTGTGGCGTGACGACCCCGACACCCCGGCGAAGCGGCGGATCGTCGAGTTCTGGCAGCGGCAGTTCCTCCGCCTCGACCCCACCCTCCCTTTCGGCCCCGACGGCCCGGACGGTGCGTGGGGTGTGTGGTCGGACCGGCTCGAGGACGCCATCCGCCGACATGCGGCGCCGGCGACCGGGGTGGGGATCGGCCCGGGGGAGGCGGACCGCATCCTCGCCGCCGTCCGCAACGCCGAATCCCCCGACGTGGGTGTGCTCGCCGTCAGGGTGGCAGAGCACACGTCGATCCTGTCCCGCATCGTCGCAGGTCTCCGATCCGCCGCCGGAGGCTGACATGCCGATGTGGCTGCAGATCGTCATCGGGGTCGCCACCGGGATGGCCGCCATGTCGGTGGTGTGGTGGCGGATCGTCGTCCCCGTCGCCCGCCTGTCCGACGCCACCCCGATCCTCGTCGAGATCGCCTCGCAATTCCGCCCCAACGACGGCCACAGCCTGCATGACCGGGTGGTGAGGATCGAACGGACCGGGGAACATCTCGAGGCGGAGCTCGCCGGACTGCAACGTCAGCTGTCGGATGTGCAGCGGACGTTGGAGCGGCTGATGATCGAGGGGATCCGACCGGGATGGCCTGTGGGGGAGGACCCGGAGGGGACACCGATATGAGACGTGGTCTGCGGCCACGCCGCTTTCGGCTGGTCCGTGACCGTGACCCGACCGGCGTGTCCGGGATCGGGGTGGTCGCCTACGGGGTGGTGTTCGGCGATGGGGCGGCGGTGACGAGGTGGGATGCGGAGGTGGCGCAGACGTGTGTGTGGTCGTCGGTGGACGACGTGGTGGCGGTGCATGGGCATGGCGGCGCCACCCGCCTCGTCTGGATCGACCCGGAGGATATGATGGACGGTGAGGAGGTTGGTTGTGACGGTGCGTGACGTTGTGGTGGCTGCTGTGCGGACGGCGGTGCAGGTGGTGGTCGCCGCCGCGGTGACGTGGGCGACCCCGATCCTGGATTGGGTTGCGGATCAGGGTGTGACGGTGGACCGGTCGGCGTTGGAGGCTGGCGCGTTCGCGGTGCTGGTAGCGGTGGTGACCGGCCTGGTGAATGAGGCGGGTCGCCGCTGGCCGTGGATCAACCGGATCCTCTCGCTGGGGTTGGACACCAACCCACCCTCTTACCGCTGAGTGAAGAAGAGGGGGCCGATCCGTTCGGCCGCCAATCTGCGGTTCCGTTCGTCGAGGTCGATGCCGATGGCGGACCTCCCGTGGCCGTGGGCGACCGCGAGGGTGGTTCCGGTGCCGGCGAACGGGTCGAGGACGACACCACGCCGCCAGTCGTCGTGGCCACAGTCGGTCCATCCGACCGTCTCCGGCCTGTATCGCCAGTCTGTGGGTGGCGGGTCGAAGAACCCGGATCTCGGGTTCGCGGCCGGATGGTTCTTCTGCCCTTCGTGTCGGACCGGGTCGGCCATCCGTTCCCTATGGACGATGCGGCGTGACGGCTCCCCGCAGGTGCGGCACACCCGGCGGGGGCACATCGACTGGATGGGAACGACGAGCAGTTTCGGCGGCCAGACAGCGTAGTGGGCGCCTTCGTATCCGCCCGGTGGGATCTCCCACCAATCCAACGGCGGCACACCGCCAGGATGCCACTCCCCCGACCCGTTGGCCTTCGACAGGATCCGTGGGTCGTCGACCTCGCGGGCTTTCCGGTTCGACATCGCAGGCTTCGTCGGATCCGATCTGGGGGCGGTGCGGACGGCGTCGAGGTCGAACCACCTGTCGGCGGAGGTGCATGCGACGACGATGTCGGTGGTCGCGGGCCGGAACTTGTCTCCGAGCGCACCGACCGGCGGGTTCGGCCGCACCCACCGGACCACGTTCCGCACCAGCCACCTCCCGGCCGGCGACTCGGCGCCGGTGAGGGGATGGATGCCGTAGGCGAGCGCGATCCGGAACAGTTCCGGCACCATCGCCAACGACTTCCGCATCGGCCAGCCGGCCGCGTCGTCGGTCGTGTAGGTATCGCCGAGCTCGACGACGAGCGACCCATATGGGGCGAGGACCCGCCGCCATTCGGCTGCGAGCCGTAGCAGTGTGTCGACGAAGGCGGCCGGGTCCGGTTCCTGCCCGATCTCGAGATGCTTGTCCGGATGATCGTCGGGCAGATATGAGCGGACGGCGAGGAACGGTGGGGAGGTGAGGATGAGGTCGACCGACCGGTCGTCCATGTCGGCGAGGACGTCGAACACGTCGCCCACCAGGTAGTCGATGGTCGCCGGGGTGTCCGGCCATCATTCGCTCATCGCCGCCCCCGATCCGGCAGCAGGTCGTCGTCGACGTCCACCTCGACGACCGGCACCTTGTCGATGCCGAGGTCGATGGCGATCTGGCGGCGCTGATGGCCGCCGACGAGGCGGCCGGTACGGCGGTTGACCACGAGCGGTTCGACGAACCCGAACTGGTCGATGATGCGGGTGAGGCGCCGTTTGGCGTCATCGTCGATGATGCGTGGGTTGTCCGGATGTGGGGTCAGGTCGTTGGGGTCGACATGTCGGATACGGAGGGTCATACGAGCTCCTTGGCCGGGTCGATGGTCTTTTCGGTGTGGCAGGTGGCGCACACTAGGAGGCGGAGCCGGTCCGGTCGGTCGTTCTCCCATTCGACGATCCCCCAGACGTGCCGATGCTCGGCGTTGTCGGCTGCAGGTTGGTGGCCGAGCGCCCGGCAGGTTTTGATGATCTGCCCGCCGGTGGGGAGCCGGCCGCCGTCCTCGTAGATCAGTCGGACCGCTTGGCGGACTCCGCCGGCGGGCCAGGCGGCGAGATCCTCCCAGAGGGCGTCGAGGCGGCGGTCGGACCAGCGGCTCATGTCGGGCCAGCGGACAGCCATCCAGTCGACGAGGTCGCAGAACTCATCCCATGTCACGACAGCGCCCCTCCGATCATCCGCCGCCACCGGGCCACGTTGCGGGCGCGGATCGGCGCCACGGGGCGGCCGGTGGCGATGTCGACGGCGACGCCGTCGCCGGGCCGTAATCCGAGGAACTCGAGGACCGCCGCGGGGTCGTCGCCGTCGCCTACCACCCTGGTGGTGAGTCCGGCAGTGCCGGCCTGGCCGATGACCATCCCCGCGGTGATGCCGAGCGCTTCGGCGACGTCGGCGGCGTTGTCGCCGTCCCAGACGACGAGGCGGATCCTCCACCACGTCACGGCGTCGACCCCCGCCGCAGCGCGGGCCGGTCGGGCCGCATCCGCAGCCGCGCCGACGTGACAGCCTCCGGGTCGGGCAGCGCCGACGTCACCTTCGTCCAGTTCGCCGCCAGGCCGGTGGGTGTGAGGTCGATGTCGGGCCATCGGATCCGGTAGGCGACCGCTCTGCGTCGCACCTCGTCCGGGGTGGCGCCGACCTCCCGCAGCTCCTGCACCGCCCGGTTGAGCCGTCCCCGCTCCGACTTGGTGAGACCGGTCTGCCAGTCGATGCCGCACACCTCCGCCACAGCTTCGAACAGCACATCCCGGCCGTTGGTGCGCGTCGGCGCCGCCGGCGCCAATGACGGTTCGGTTGACGGTTCTGTTGACGGTTCTGTTATGGGACCGGAACCCTGTTTCCGGTCTGGACCGGAACCCTGTTTCCGGTCTGGACCGGAACCCCCATGCCGGTCCGACCCGTCCGGACCGGCATCGGTTTCCGCCAGGCGGCGCAGCGTCTCGACGTCGACGAGATACCGGTTCGCCCTGCCGAGACCCCGCTGCTCCCACGACACCAGCCCGGCGTCGGCGAGACGTCGGAGGACGTTACGGACGGTCCGGTCGGTCGTCGACGCCTTCTCCGCCAACGTCGCCTGGGACGGCCAGGCGACCCCGTCGTCTGATGCGGCGTCGCAGATCGCCACCAACACCAGCTTGTCGGCGGGTCGGAGCCGGGTGCGGAGGGCGAGGTCGACGAGACGGATGCTCACGACCCGACCCCCAGCATCCTGGACAGGGCGACGACGAGCAGGCCGTACCCGGCGGCGGCGGCGGCCATCGCCACCACCTCCACTGCCAGGCGGCGGCGTCTGCTGCGGGCGACCCGCGCCGCCCGGATCGACAGGATCCCGACCCATCCGAGGCCGAACGCGCCGGCGAGCATCCCAAGGATCATCGTGCCTCCTCAATCTCGGTGACGATCTGCTCCAATGCCAGCAGGACGTCGTCGGCCCGTCCGCCAGACACCTGGTCCGGCTCGGGGTCACCTTCCGGGAAGAGGGTCTGCCACGCCTCCCGGGCGACGTCGACACCCCACCGGTCGGCGGCGGCGACCTTGATCGCCACCACAGGATTCGGCGGCGTTCCACCGTCGGCGCCGTCAGCAGTCCCATCCGTGTCGCCGCCGGTCTTGGCGGGCCGTTCGTGGCGGCGCCACAGGTCGAGCGCGACGCCGAACCGCATCGCCGCGTTCCGGATCGCGTCGCCGATCAGCTCCTTCTCCACGTCCGCCTTCCCGGCTTTCGCGGTGCCGACCCCGATGCGGGTCACCCCGCAGACGGTGAGACGGATCCACATCGTCGCCTGCCCGGCGTCGTTGCGGCCGATCACCGGCAACCCCCGTTCGTCGGTCGCCATCGGCTCCCACGACCATTCGGGGTCGACCGCGAGCAACCGGTCGGTGACGGCGGCATGGCCGACATAGTCGAGGTGGACGGCCGGCTGCCCGTGCGTCGCCTTGCAGGTGTCGCACCAGGCCCGCTCGGCGTTCCGCCGCAACGGTTTCGGGAGGACGTCGACGTCCTCGGGTGGGAATGGCCGCCTCAGCTCGGCGGCCGCTTTCTCGTCAATGGCCATGTGGTGTCTCCTTTCCGATCCGGCCAGTCAAGACGTTAGTCGTCTGGGTCGCCGAAAGCGACCTCCCCGTCCGCCAACTGCTGCAGCCGCTTCGGCGCCCGGTCGAGCGGCATCGCCGTCACGGTCGGCGCCGCCCATTCGACGTCGAAGAATGTGTCCCGCACCGCCGCCGGCAGCGACCCACGCCGCACGGTGTTCGGGTTGATGATGCGGTCCACCAGTTTGCGGCCGTCGTCCGACCGGACCCAAGCGAAGAACCCGTCCGGGTCGATGCACCGCTCCACCTTCCGCCGCTGCCGCCGCCACACCGTCTCACCGACCCGGACCGCACCGCCGTCACCCAGCACACGGCCCGCCTGCGTCTGCGCCCAGCTGCGCAGCGCCTTCACCGTCGCCGCCACCGCCGCCAGCTTCGCCTCGAGGTCGACGAGCTGATGGACGACCGTAACCGGGTCGTCGTCCATGTCGGCGAGGCCGAGGAGGTCGGCGACGTCGTCGCCGTCCACCCAGTCGGCACCGTCGACCGGTGTCCACGCCTCGACGAGTTCGTGGACGACCGACCAGGGGATCGGATCAGCCATCACCATGTCCTTCCGTCATGCCGGCGAGCCGTGCGGCGAGGTTCGGGTGGCGCCGCAGATCATCCCGCAACGCACGCTCCGCCGCCCGATCCCCCTCGGCGAACGTCGACCTGACTTCTGCGAGGACGCCGATGATGCTGCCGGGTGTCGTCATATCGCCTCCAATCATCGGGTCGCACCCGCGCACTCCAGACAGACGATCATCCCGTTCTCGACCTCGGCGACCTCTCCGGAATCGACCCAGAACCCGCAGTCGGGGCAGACCTCACAGTCCACCGAAAACAACTGCTCCTCGACCACGTCGTAATCCAGGTCGGTGGGGAGGCCGACCGACTCCAGCATCGACTCAGTGGGGATCACCCCGGTTCCAAGGACGATCTCCTTCAGTTTCTGCCACTTCTGCTCAAACTCGCTATTCGTCATATCTCCTCGATTCTCCCGGTGGCGAACGTCACGGTGATCGTCTCGACGAGGCGGTCGTCGGCGATCAACCCGCCCTGCTGCAACGCGTCGAGGACCGCCTTGCCGTAGTTGTCGAGGTCGCCCCGCAGACCTCGAGGTCGTGTCGGGGTGTGGGGTCCGACGTGGACCTCGATGCGGTCCGCCTCGACGCCGATCCACACCGACACGGGCCGGTCCCAGGTGTCGCGGCGGCGCATGATCCGCACCACGTCGGCGGCGGTGCGCCGCCAGCCGCGGTATCG